>Ga0123353_10002986_pt1 | contig 21179 bp, 30 predicted proteins | sample TergutLab28metaG_3_FD_92763 | JGI IMG/M metagenome (GOLD analysis project Ga0123353, IMG submission 92763) | Labiotermes labralis P3 segment gut microbial communities from Petit-Saut dam, French Guiana - Lab288 P3 | ecosystem: Host-associated > Arthropoda: Insects > Digestive system > Gut ... | reverse complement strand
AGCATGGTGCAGTTCTGATGAATATACATTGGGTCATGACGGCATTTTAGGCGATTTTTGGTTTTCATCGATGATGCTCTGGAATAAGGATTACGATGAGGATAAATACGAAATATATCACGCGAAAATGCGTAAAGAATTGCCGCGTTTGAGAGAAGCATTGCAGAACCGTCAGTCGCTGATGTGCAGTTTCAAACCGGAAAAAACCGCGTTGATTTACGCAAACAGCGACGGCGAAAACAAAATCAACCGCGATGACTTACCGAAATTATTCGCGCAATTTGATTTGCCTGAGGAAATATCCGGCATACCGCTCGGCGAAAGTGAAGTTAATTTTAACGTCGGTATGAATGTGGATCGTTTGCTTTTTGTGCATACATCGTTGGGCGACCATCCGTTGAAGCGCAGTTATGTTATTAATTTCGAGGAATGGTGCCCGGTTGTATACGCGGTAAGGTATGCCGACGGTGAAACGGTGTTCGCGCACGTCCGATTCGGTATTGAAATCGGTAATATTAATATGAAAAGCGGACGGCATTTGGGTTACAGAGGCGCGACGCCCGAAGACAGCTACGGTTTTGAAACAGACCCTAAAGACATCCCTGATCCGCCGTTGTACGAACTCAACCATGTTTGGCAGAATAGTTTGTTATATTCCGCTGCGCCATTTTATTCCGGCGATAAATGCCTGTACCTGATGGAATGGATAAATCCTAAACCCGATGTCGCGATTGAAAAAATCTTTGCGGTGAATACGGCGAAAAGTAAGAATGAGCAGACGTTGTTGTATTGCGTAATGGCTGCGAAATAAAAAGAGGGTAAAAGGCCGCCCACCAATAAGGATGCAAATCAAAACCATTAAAGTTTTGGCTTGCGTCCTTTCCTTTTCAGGGATTTTGTATAATAATTTTGAATTGGAGAATCACGATGCAAAACATAAAAACATGCGAGTTCAATATGGACACGGCCTGCGTTGATGTCGTTTACGGCAATGGGAATATATTGAGCCTATATACGCCGACGATTGAGGATTCCCTACGGACAACAGTTCATTCGCGCTCAAAGCTGGATTGGCTAATCGACAACAAGCCGTTGGAGTACGCTCAGATGGTGCTTGACGGCACGATGCAGGATTATCTCGATAGGATAGACCGCGACTCGAAACAGCAAATGAAGGACTATACCGAACGGCTCGCGGAGCGTTTCCCGCCCAACATAGCAGAGGACATAGCGAGGGAATTTATGATGTACGATTAAACACCAACTAATACCCGCCCGATTGATACCGAAAGGTAACAGTCGGGCGTTTTTTTGAAAAAACACTTGAATTTTGTCGCAAAAACGAATATAATATATACAGTCTGTAATTCGAGGTGAATTAGATGAGGGGCTATTTAACGGCGTCGCAGATTGCTGAGAAGTGGGATGTAACGGTAAGACAAGTTCAGGTGTTGTGCAAACAGGGACGTATTAAAGGCGCTGAACGCATGGGTGGTATGTGGATTATTCCCGACAATGCTGTGAAGCCTACGAGATATAAGGCAAAATCCAAAAACAAGGTGGAGGCTTTTGAACATGAATAATGCTTTTGTAGACTACCTAAAAACAAAGGAAGATATACAGACGGATACGCACAGCGGTTCGTATGAGCTTGTGCGGCAAGGGGTGGTCTTCTTGGCAAAAGTATCCCCTGAGAAGATTGATGTCAGCGACCTTTTGATGTTATTTGAATTTGGTAATTTAGGGCATGGCAAAAAGGCTCGCGATGAAAAGATACTGGCAAGCAATCTTCTTGATGAAGATAAAGAATATATGCTTGACCTTAATGCACGAATAAACGCAGGAGTCTATACAAATCATGAAGCAAAAAGCAATGGCAACTGTGGTTTATTCGCAAGAGGTTATCGACAGCTACATGTAAACAGTGATAAGGAAACAGCCCAAGAGTTCATCAAAATGCTGATCTCTATTTCCAAAATTGACGATTCGGAGGACATACTACGGATTACTGGAGAATGTCTATCAAAAAATCTGAGAGGGATGCAGGCAGGGGTAGCATCGCAAATTCTCCATTTACTTAAGCCAACCATATTTCCAATTCTCAATGACCCCGGCAGAAATGGATACATAAATAAACTTGGATTGCACCTTGTTAAAGCAAGCGATATTCACCAGTACATTCATAATGTGAAAATAATTCGCGATTTCAAAGATAAAGAGTTGCCCAGCATAAATTACAGAACTATTGATGTTGCCTTTTGGGACAATCAGATACCCATAAATGAGTCGATTTCCTATTGGCTCGGCGGCGCGACATATGGCGCGCCTGTTTGGGATGTATCTCAAAAATTTATCGACAATGGCATATATGCAATAGACTTTGAAAAATATGATATTGCCGATATAGTTTCAGAGCAGTCAAAATTTACTGAGTGGGTCGATAATTTAACGGACAATGCGGCTAAGAAAGCCTTCACCAGATTTTCGCAAATGAAAACGGGAGATCAAATAGCGATAAAATCGTCATTTCCTAAAACGAGGCCCAACAAGGAGAAGTATGTTTCCACGCTTAGAATTAAAGCCATTGGCACTGTTTTAGATGATTTTGAAACAGGATATCTTTTCGATGAAGATTTAGGCCATACTGTTCCGGTCAAGTGGGACGTTGTTAATATCAAAAATGATTTAGGTATTGGAACATATAGAGATACAATACATCAAGTGACAAAACAAGAAGATATTGATGCGATATTTCACGGCAAGCCGCAATACTTGATGAGCGAGTTCCTTGAATGGCTCAAAACGCAAAAAAGCCAACATGGGAAACCATTTAGTCCTAATACAGTAGACCAATACAGAGGGGCACTAAAAAACAGATGCAAAGCATTGGTTGATTTGAATCTACCACAGCCTGACTTGTTTTACCAAACGGATGCGGTAGCTTTTAGAGAGCTAAGAGGTAGGATTGAAAAATCCGTCCACTTTGAGAGCGAAAATATAAAGGCGGGAAATGGGTCGTTTAGTGCGGGCATGGAGTTATATGAAAAATTTTTACGCGAACGTGAAACCGAAGATATACCTTCGTCAGTATCAGAGGAACAAAAAATGAACTATTGGTGGCTCAATGCTAATCCGAAAATTTGGAGTTTTTCGGAAATAAGGGTTGGCGAAGAAATTGATTATTCATTACTTAACGAAAATGGCAATAAGCGACGGATCTATCAAAATTTTTTGGACGCTAAGGCAGGTGATTGCGTCATTGGATATGAATCTACTCCCGCAAAGCAAATCGTCGCGAGATGCAAAATATCAAAGGAAAATGACGGGAAATCACTTTATTTTGAAAAAATAGAGGGGCTTTCCGTTCCCATCGAATATAATTACATCAAAGATATACCCGAACTTCAACAAATGGAGTATTTTGCAAATCCGCAAGGAAGCCTGTTTAAGCTGACCAAGGATGAATACGAGCTGCTACTTGACATCATCCGAGAGCAGAATCCTGTTTCGACTTCGGAATCAGAAGAAAAAGAAATATATACAAAAAATGATTTTCTTTCCGAAGTATATATGACCTCAGAAAAATACGATGATATAACCGCTTTGCTTAACCGTAAGAAAAATATCATCTTGCAAGGCGCGCCCGGCGTTGGCAAGAGCTTTTTAGCGAAGCGGCTTGCTTATTCCATTATTGGCTCAAAAGATAAAAACAGAGTAGAGGTGATGCAGTTCCATCAAAGTTATTCATATGAAGACTTTATCGAAGGTTATCGTCCTGATGGGGATGGCGGTTTTGTATTAAAGAACGGTGTTTTTTATAATTTTTGCGAAAGGGCAAAGAACAACGAAGGAAATCACTACTTTATAATTGACGAGATAAACCGTGGCAATCTATCTAAAATCATGGGCGAGTTAATGTTGCTTATTGAGTGTGATAAACGCGGCAAAGAATTTGCTGTGCCGCTAACATATTCTGGTAAAATGTTTTTCGTTCCAGAGAATGTCCATATCATCGGTATGATGAACACCGCCGACCGCAGCCTTGCGATGATAGACTATGCCCTTCGACGTAGATTCAGTTTTATTCCGATCGAACCTGCTTTTTCCAACCCCGATTTTATCAAATATATCAAAAAAGACGATGAGGCGCTTGGCGAGAAAATTTTAGCTGAAATGAATGCCCTTAACGTGGATATAAAGAATGACTTGGGTGCAGGGTTTCAGATCGGGCATAGTTACTTTTGTAACTGCGACGATATAAACGGGCAATGGTACGAAAGCGTACTGAAATACGAGATTCTGCCTTTGCTTGATGAATATTGGTTCGATAATGAAAAACAACATTCAAAATGGGTGAAGGGGTTACTATCAGATGAGAAAAATCCCGATTAAAAACATTTACTATATGCTTGCATATGCCTTTAACGCGCTCAATCACAAGGACTATGAAAAGCTGCAAGGCGAAGATTTTGAGAATATATATGACTTGCTTGCGTCCGTCCTTGTCCGTGCGGTTGGCAGTCAGGTCAAACTTGGTTTGCATCGGGAATATATCGAGGAACAGGACGAGTTATTGGGAGTCAAGGGTAAAATACAAATAAGCGAGAGCATAAGAACGCAAAGTCTTATTAAAGGCAGATTGGTTTGTACATATGACGAGTTCGACCGTAATGTTCTGATGAACAAAATTATCAAGACCATACTTATCTATCTGATGAATTGCGATAAATTGAATCCTGACATAAAGAAGAACATAAAGAGCCTTATCCTGTTCTTCGCGGAAATTGATACCGTTGAAATATGGAGCGTTGCTTGGGACAGCATTAAGTTTAACCGAAACAACCGTAGCTACAAACTCATCATGGATGTTTGCTACCTTATCTTCAAAGGATTGCTCGTGACTGAAAGCGAAGGCTCTTTGAAATTTGCAACTTTCATTGAGGACAGGCAGATGTCAAATCTTTACGAAAAGTTCGTGTTAAATTTCTACAAGACAGAGTGTTCATCGGATGTAGAGGCAAAGTCTGAATTTATCGGTTGGGATATTACAAGCGGCGAAACACTTACTCTGCTCCCGAAAATGAAAACGGATATTTCTCTTTATAGCAAAAAGTCGGATAAACTACTTATAGTAGACACCAAGTTTTATCCGAACGCCCTGCAAGCCAATTTCGACCATAGGACGTTTATATCGGGGAATATGTATCAGATATACTCGTATGTGCAAAATAGTAATTTCAACGGCGAAATAAGCGGTATGCTCTTGTATCCTACCGTCGATTATTCACTTGATGAGTGTGCCGTTATCAGCGGAAACAAAATCTATGTGAAAACGCTGAACTTAAACCAAGAATTTGATTATATTAAACAACAGCTAATTGATATAGTCGGACGCATTGAAAATTAGCAGTTATCAATATAGAGATGGGATGGGCGGGTTATATTATGAAAAAGAAGCCAAAAAGAACATTACTCGACCTCAATCGTAACCCCACATTAGAGGAATTACGCGCGTTTTTTAAGGAAAACGACTGGTCTGCGGCGGCATATATGGACGTTGATTATGACAAACTGCCGGACGATACCGTTGCTTTTCTCGAATACGCAAAGGGTATGTTGGATGAACATTTCGAGCCATTATCCCGTAAGATGGGGCTTAAATCCCATTCAGGTTACTACGGAAAAGAAAATCCGCTGATCGCCCTGCGCGATAATTTTGAGAATCTTGTTTCCACGGGTGTGCTAAAACTAATCGAAGAACAGCCGGATAAAGCAGAAGAAATACTGATGCAATTTATGGATGATAACGGCGAATTTGACGGCGACGCCGATACATTATTACATAACGCCGTTGAAACGGCGATGAAAACCATGAGTTACGAGGAAACCGCAAAAGTGATTCAAGGCACTCCGACATATGAGGATTTCAATCACAGCAAGAAAAATAACTACCGCGCTAAGGACTTTGACAGGAAGTTGAATCACACCCGGACGAAGTTAGACGTCGTTTCAATGACCGATTTAGAGGACGAGGATAACGCTAAAAAAGGGATCCCCGATACACGGACTGACACCGCCGGGACCGCTATCGCTAACATGCGGCAGGACGCGTTTTGGTCTGCTATCTCCGAAGATGATAAGAACCTGCTGCGCCTGCGCATGAACGGAAAGACGCAGGATGAGATAGCGAAGGAACTGGGATACAAGACACACAGCGCCGTTACCAAGCGTTTGCAGAAGCTGAAGGAGATTTTTGAAAACTGCGTTTAGTGGATAAAAATTTCTTCAAATATTCTGAAATTCTCAGGAACAATTTATCAGGTTCATGTCGTTATTAAGTGAGCGGGATAGAAGCATCCACATTTTTGTGGGTGTTTTTTCTTGCTCAAAAATAAAAAAGGAGGGCAAAAACCATGCGCCACATCAAGTTACCCGTACACTTCTTCGAGGACGACAGACTTAAAGCAATCCGCGCACAAAAGGACGGCGACAGTGTTATCCTGCTGTACACTATGCTAATAACTGTCGCCGTCAAGTCCGACGCAAACGGACAACTGCTACTCTGTGAGGCGATACCCTACGACGAAAAAATCTTATCCGGTATCCTCGGCATGAGCGCCGCCATCGTCAAGAACGGTCTGGAGCTGCTTGTTAAATTCGGACTGCTGACCATTGAGGGCAATATCTTTTCATTGGTTGATTACGATGATTACGCCGACATCAAAGCCATTAAGGAGCGCCGCCAAAATGCTGACAGACAGGCCCGGTTCAAATCAAAGAACAGTGATAAAGCTGTTACGGTAACACAGAGCAATCCTACAAAAATCACCGTAGCCGAAGGGGGTGCGTAAAGGCTGCGGATACCCGGTTCACAGCTTCGCTGTGGCAAGCGTCCTATTTGCCGTACAAATAGTTTCCTGCTGACGCAGGGGGAAAGGAGTGCCCATGAATAAAGATGTAAAAGTCAATTTCCGTGTTTCGGAATACGAGAAAAAGATGTTGCAAAGCAAGGTCAGGAGAGCCAAGATGAGGCTGTCCGATTTTTGCCGAAAAGCTGTTTTTGAAAAAGAGATCGTACACATCGACGGCTTAACCGACTGCCTATATGACCTCAACAAAATCGGAGTCAATATCAATCAGCTTGCAGCCGCCGCCAATCAGGGGCGTGATGTCGCGCCAGCGATGGCGGCGATAAAAAGCCGGATGATTCAAACGCTCGGCAATATTGACAAGATTTTAACCGGGGGTGATGAGTATAGCGATAGTCAAACCGATTAGCGTCCGTAAATGCAGTATCGCCGGATTGAAAGCCGTTTTAGAATATATCGCGGACGACGTTAAAACGAAAAACGGCGAGTTGGTTTTCGGGTGGAATTGCATGGTAGGCAGAGCGTTTAATGATATGCTGAACACAAAAAATGGTTTTGATAAAGCCACCGGGCGGCAGTACGCACACTTTGTCCAGAGCTTCCATGAGAAAGACAACCTCACGCCGGAAATGGCTTTCAAAATTGGACAGGAATATATCGCAGGACTAAAACAATGGAGCGACTTTCAAATACTAATGGCTGTTCATACAAACGAAGATCATCTGCATATCCATTATATTATAAACTCTGTCAACAGTAAAGACGGTTCAAAATGGCAATGCTCAAAACAAGACCTGAAACATTACCGTCAGCAGTCTGATGAATTATGCCGGACATATAATCTACACGTTATTGAGCATGGCAACCGCGGTCATCAGTCTTACGGCGAATATAAAAACCATCAAAACGGTACAAGTTGGAAAGCGATGCTTGCCGCCGACGTAGCCGACTGCATGGAACAAGCCACATCACGCGCTGATTTCCATCATCTACTCGGTGAGCGTGGTATCGAAGCCGACATTGGCAAGACGAGTACACTGTTTACCATCAAAGCCGGAACATACGGATTGAAAAAGGATATGAGTTGCGGTGATAAAAAACTACAAGGTTATGGAGATTTCAGCGCCGCTGTCATTGAAAAACACTTTGCCGGTATACCGAGCTTGGAAAATATGATTCATAAATTGTTAGATAATCCGAGCGTAATGATGGACGCCATGTACGAGATCGGGAAAATGTTTAATACAACTCACGAAGAAATGTTCAACAGATTTTACAACCGCACGTTCACAGCCCTTGAAGGCAGGGCGTTAAAAGAATGGATTTTGAAGCATAAAGATAAAGCCTTTGAAGCCAACGCCTACTCCGCTTACTCACATACGCAGGAGCAGGAAAAAGGATACGAGCTGTAAAGGGCTATCATATATAACCAAATAATTTTAACAAAAGCCCTTTCATTTTTTATGTGAAAGGATTTTGATATATGGCAGGATATATTATAAACGCAATAGCGCTTTTTGTAACAGCATGGTTTGGCAGCAAGATTCCATGCTGCCAAAATAACCGAGGGGAACTTAATATCGGCAAGCTGCTTGAAAAAAGCGAAGTTACCGTTACAATTGGCAATACGGTCTATACCGCTCGTGGGTTTTTCAAGCCCACAGGTAAAACCTTATCCGAGAAACTTTTACGCAATATGCAAAAAGATTTACAACTTGAACCGGTGATTATCTCTGGCAATTTCGGGGAAAACGTGATAAAATATGAATAATACAAAATCCCGAAAAGGCTTGGACTGTGAGCTAAAGGAAAGAGAGGAAAAAGTGCCACAGTCAAAAATCACCGCGCTGTATTGCAGACTGTCACAAGACGATAACCTTAAAGGAGAGTCGAACAGCATCGCGATGCAGAGGCAAATCCTACAAAAATACGCGGACGATAACGGTTTTTACAATGTCCTGTTTTGGGTGGACGACGGCTATACGGGGTATAACTATGACCGCCCCGCGTTTCAGGAAATGCTCGCCAAAGTGGAGAGCGGCGAAATCGGAGTAATCGTTGTCAAAGATTTATCCCGGCTCGGAAGGAATTATCTACAGACCGGAATGTACATTGACATCGTATTTCCGCAGAACAATGTACGTTTCATCGCCATCGGAGATAATGTAGATAGTTCAAAGGGTGAGGATGATTTTACTCCGATAAAAAACCTTTTCAACGAGTTCCACATCAGGGACACGAGCCGCAAGATCAGGGCGACCAACAAGATCAAGGTCGAAAAGGGAGAACGCATATCAAGTAATGCCCCATACGGTTATCTAAAAGATGGCAAGCGTTTGGTCATCGACCCGAACACCGCCCCAAATGTGGAAAAAATCTTTGACCTTTGCGTGAACGGTCATGGTCCCTCGCAAATCGCCGAAATCCTCACCAAAGAGCGGATACTGGCCCCCAATGCATATTCTTATCAGAGAACAGGTATCGAATACTATGCAAGGGCGATGGCTGACCCATACCGCTGGAACGCGAGGACTATCGGGGATATGTTGGAGTATCAGGAGTATATCGGGCATACCGTGAACTGCAAGACCTTCACTTATTCTTACCGCGATAAGAAAACTCGGAATACTCCGAAAGAGGAACAGCGGATCATCGAAAACACCCATGAGCCGATCATCAGCCTTGAAACATGGGAGATCGTTCATAGGGTGCGCGAGGGCAAACGCAGACGGACGAAAATGGGCGAAATGGACAAGTTCTCCGGCTTGGTTTTCTGCGCCGACTGCGGAAAGCGTCACTACTTTATCAGGGGTAGGACGCTTAATGAAGGCCAATGGGGTTATCTTTGCGGGACATATCGAAGCCACGCCCATCCCTGTACGCCCCATTCGATGCGTATTCCGATTTTGGAGCAGTTGGTATTGACGCATATCCAATATGTGGTCGGATTTGCCAAAGAGAACGAAGCCGAGTTTGTCCGTCAACTCTCCGACAAGAACGCGAAGGAGCATAAGGCTAATATCGAACGCCAAAAGCGTGAGCATGCCAAAGCGGAACGGCGGTATGCTGAACTCGACCATCTTTTTGTTCGTATTTATGAGGATCACGTCAACGATAAACTTTCGGATGAACGGTTTCTACTGCTATCAACGGGATATGAGGCGGAGCAAAAGCAGTTGAAGTCCGTGATCGCTTCATTGACCGGGCAGATTGAGGCAAGTGCCGAACAATCACAGAATATCGACAAGTTTTTCGGGATTGTCCGTAAACACACCGATATTCAGGAGCTTGATTCCGTGATTCTCCGTGAACTGATAGAAAAGATCGTGATCCATGAGCGCGTCAAGATCGACGGCAAGAAATACCAGCAGGTTGATATTCACTACAACTTCATCGGCGTAGTGGATGTCAGCAAATTACCCACAGAAGCGGCAAAACCGTTAGAGAGCGCATAGCTCTCTAACGGTATCACCTAAATCATCCTTATTGGCGGGCGGCTAATTACCTTCTTTTTATTTTTGCGGTCGTCTGTTTGCTTCTTGTTTTATCAAACTCCGAATACCGCGTCCTGCATACGGTTCGTCCGCGTGTCTTGGAATTATGTGCAAATGAGCGTGAAAAACATCCTGCCCGCCTGCTTTACCGCAATTCCAGCCAACGTTGTATCCGTCAGGATTATATTTTTCATCCAAGTAGGATTTAACCTTGTCAATGAGCTGCTTGGTTGCTTCCCATTCTTCATAACTTAGATCAAATACCGTTGCTTTATGCGCCTTCGGAATAATTATACATGAACCCACAAGTATCGGTTCGGGCTGTGCCGTGCATAAGCAAAATTCATTTTCAAAAAGAATTATTTCGTCCTTTTTGTTTTTGATATTACAAAATATACATGACTCCATATATTTCCTCCATAATAAAATGGAGCGGGCGAAGGGAATCGAACCCTTTTATAATATCTATTTTGCCCTTACCCTGTATAGATTCGTTCAAAATCGTGTGCAATTTCGTGTGAAATCATGCTATTTTTTTCTTATTTTCATGTTAAAATGATCGTTTATAACGTTATCGATTCTGTTCATTTCGTTGTCGAATGTGTGCTGATAAACCGTTTTTAACATGTTTGCCGTTGCGTGTCCCATGCGGTTCATCGCGTAAATGTCGGGAACGCCCAGCATAACCATCAGGGAAGCGTAATAATGGCGCAGGTCGTGGAAGCGGAAATGCGGTATGTTCAATTTTGCCAAAATATCGCTGAAACGGTTTGTTATCACGTTTGGGTTTATATTTACGAGGAATCCCGTTTTGTCGGGGTTCTTTTTTAATGCGTCTATTAATATTTGCGGCATTTTCAATGTCCTGTTTCCGGCGTATGTTTTCGGGACTTTGATAATAAATTCGTTTTCGGAATCAATAACCTTCGCCTGCTTGACGGTTATAACGCCTTTCCCAAAATCCACGTTATCCCACGTCAAGCCGCATACTTCGCTTCGGCGCAGCCCCAGACACGCCGCAAACATAACGGGCAGTTCCATTTCGGTATCGGGTATTTCGTTGAGGATCAAGTCAATATCGTTTTCGTTGGGAATGTATATATTCGGTTTTTCCTTTTGCGGCAGGGTAGTGCGCAATATTAAATCGGGACAGTATGATTTAATTGTTGCGGACAGCAGCCCGTGCATATTGCGTATCGTCTTTGGGGAATACTTTTTCGCCTCGCGGTTGATTTCACGTTGAACTGCTTCGGGCGTTATTTTTGACAGCGGTAAATTTATTATCTCTTGCAAACGTATTCGGCGGATCGCTTTGTACATCCGTATGGTTGACGGCGACAGTACCGCGTCTTTACTTTCGATATACCTGTCAATAGCTTCGCCGACAGTCATGTTCTCGGGCTTGTTAAGGCGTTTCCTTCCCAGTTGATACTCTAAGGCTAATAATTCCGCTTCCTTCGCTGTAGACGCCGTAAACGACGTTCTGCGCAGTTTACCGCGTTCATCTTTGCCGTCGAAGACTTGTACGCGGTAATTACCAGAGGGTAATTTATGAGCAATTGCCATTATATCACCCTTCTTTATTTAATTTTTTTTGTCTTTTCTGATTCCAACTTTTGAATACTTTTATCAGGCGTGGGCAAATCTTCCGGCATAGTCCCTCCGAGTTCCTCAATTGTTTTTCGTACTTTCTTGCCAACCTGATAATGTGTCGCGTTTGCGTTATCTTTACCTTTTACATTATCACGACGCAATTTTTCTTCTGTTTGAGTAGCTCGGAAAAGATTTGCGGCGAGTTCTGTGCTGCCCATATGATCGAGAATTTTTTGCGACTTTTTCAAACCTTTTTTATTATGTATATCTTTTGCGGTCATTCCGCCGTATAAACCTTTGTATCCTTCATTTTGAAATATTGCATAATCTACTTCTTCAATAACTCCGGCATCATGCGCGGCTTCTGCCAATTGCGTATTATGTCTCGATAATTCGCCCCTTATGGCAAGCCTGCGTTCATCTTCGGTTAGTTCCATCATTTGTTCGGTTAGTTCTTGTTTTCGTGTCTGAACAGCGAAATAAGTTTGTGCCAAAGCAATTGCTTCTTTCGAAGAATCTCCATTTTGAGCAACAAGATAACAAGCGTAACGAGTTGAAGCGATGTCTTCGATTTGTCTTTGAGACCCGCTTCCGAGTTGAACCATTTTGTTGACCTTAACAAAATGGTTTGAAATATCAATCCCGCTATTCATACATGCTTCCACTGCTTTATTTATAACAGAAACTAAATTACGCCATTCCGTATATTCAAACAACGGCTGCAATTCGCGAGCGAACCAATATTCCGTTCCGCTTTTAGGATTTATGTGTTTGATTTCTTCAAATAGGTTATCCATGATTTATTGTCCTTTTTGTATTATTCGTGATGTATGCTTGTACGCGCCATGAGCCGCTCATGAGTTGTTTTGCTTTACTCATATGTTTACCTGCTTTTATTTTCGATTTGCCTCCATGTACTTTTCGAGTGCTTTCCGCTCGTCGGGATCTAATTTAAGCATATTCATTCCCTAATTTCAGATGTATCAATCATTTAATGTTGTTTGCATACGGCAATATATCTATATCGAAATTTATTTCATATTCTAATAATATGTTTTGAAATTCTGTATCGTTTATTTTATTTTTTAAATAATAAATGATAAACCCCTTAACTTCATCGGTATCTCCGTCTTTCATGTACACAATACCGTTATCGTCTTCGTCGCCATAAGTATTGTGCATATCGTTTAATATTATATAAAGTACATCATGCTTATCGTCGTAATTAATCTTTTTCATCGCTTTCATATATAGGTTCTCCTTTTATTCCGCCTGTAATAGTTTTTACAGTAAAAGCCGTAACAACATCCCCGAATGGAATATTGTTTTTTTCTAATTCAACAACCACTTTCAAATATGGAAATTTATTTGCGAAAGGCACATATTTTTCTTCCATGATTTTTAATCTCCTTTATATTATATTCTTATTTTATGAAAAAATCAACACCAAATTTTATCCGGCGGGGAGTGGGGTAAATAACTTTTGCCATATACTTCACCTATTTGAATAATTTAAAAATCGAGAACGTTGTCTTCTTATAAATCTTATTCCGCAACGCCCGCTTCGGCTTCAACCACCCCATGCCCTTCTTGCCGTAGAAGGGATTGACGGCGCGTTTAACTTTGCGTTTTAACGCGCCTGTGGTACGTGCTTTGACGGATTTTTTTATTGACGGTTTGCGTATTCCTATTTTCATTATTAATTACCTAAATTCTTTTCGTTTTTCATCTTTTCCGAAACCCTGTATTGTTGTGCCTCTGGTAAATCAACAAATTCCGCAGTTTTATCATGATTTACTTTTATTACATCTTTTATTTCTTCCAACGTAACATTGAAAAATTCTCTTCTTGTATTAATCCAATTTATTTTTTTATTTTCAAATGCTTTATGCAATGCGTTCTCAAGAGCAGGAGCGTTATCGCTGAATATCATAGCGTGAACATCGAAATCAAACGGCACCGAAGCTCCTCCTAATTCATCAATTCGTTCCTGCGGGTCAAGCCTTCGTGTCATACCTATTTTATATATATTTTCACCGAAAGCCCCAATATTTGAAACGACGTATACATATCCGGCTTTTTGATTTGCTTGTCTGTAATCTACATCGACAAGAGCCTTTTCAATATCGGATAATTTTGATTCGATTTCGGATTTTTTAATATTCAAGTCTTCTTTGTCCTTTTCGGACGCTTTTTCTATTTGCTGTAACAATTTCGATAATGCGCTTTGATAATGCGTTTGCTCTTTTTCAATCTTTTTGCGTTCATCTTCGATTTCTTTTTGAAGTTTAGCTTCTTCGCGCAATTGCGCTTTAATTTCTTTTTGCTCTTCTTTTTCCTCTTGCTTCTTTTGTTGATACTCGAACGCTATACATAATTCTTCGGTTTTCATTTCATAATATTTTTTTGTTATTGCAACGTCCATTATTTTACCGAGTTTAGATATAGCTTCGTAAGATGATGTAATTCTTTTAAGCGACGATTCAAAATTGCTATATGTAACTCGGTCGACTATTTCTTCACACTCGCTATTGAATGACCTTAATAATAATTTTTGCATATCCTTAACCATTTTTTGTCCTTGTGGTACACTTCCGTTTACAGTCCAATTCATATTTCCGGTTACTGCAATATTGGCTTTAATCATATTTTTTTGGTCTAATCTGACAGCTTCGAGTTTTACTTTATACAATTCTGATTTCGTAAATTCATATTTCGGTTTAAATAATCCGAATGATTGCATTAATATTTCATCTTCTGTTTGAATTATATCATTTTGCAACAATTCAATTTTTTGAGTAAGCTCTTTAAATTCGTATTGTTTAGTTACTAAAATATTATTTAACGAATTTATCTCTGCAGAAGCGCTATTTATTGCATTATCGTATATTAATTTATAAGCGGCTTCTTTATCTGAGAGTTGTTCCGTTAAAAAATCTGTTCTCTTTTCAAGTGTTTTGACTAATGCATTTACTTCTTTTAATAAATCGCATTTCGGACATAATTTTTCTGGAGTTAATTTTAAAAATAATCCGCTTTTGCCGCATTCTACACATTTTCCCATGATAATTTCACCTCAAATCAATTAAAAGTTCTCCGCATTTCTATAACTTTCCCCAGTATAACTACAGGCAAATCATTGACTTCATTCCGCGAATAATACATAGGTTCATATGCACTATTGAACGATATAAACATAATGCCTTCGCTTGTCCGTTTGATTTTTTTACATGTCGCTTCGTCGCCGTTTATAAAAGCTATAACAATTTCCCCGTTTTCAGCTGTCGGCTGTTTGCGGACAATAACAATATCTTCCTGCATAATATATGGCTCCATACTATTACCTTTGATTTTAAGCGCGAAAAATTCACCCGTTTCTGCGAGTTCTTCGTCAATTTCTTCGTAATCAAGTATATCCTCAATTGCTTCGATCGGCACGCCTGCTGCTACATATCCATATACCGGAATCTTAATGCCATTTCGGCGTTTTTTTGTTGGGAAAATTATTGGATCGATTTTTTTTGCTTTTTCTTTTTGTTCTTGCAGTTCTTGTAGTTTTTCGTCGATATTTATTAATTTTAGTCCTATATCGCTTTCTGCTATGTTTATTTGTTTTTGTAAAGTTTGGCTATTATCGTATTTCTCAATAATTTTATTAAAATCACTTGAAGTTATTTTGTCTATATTTTTGCCTGTAATTAAATATTCTACACTCGTATTCAATATTTTTGATAAACGAATTATTGTATCCATATCCGGTTCCCGATAATTTCGAGTATACCCATTTACCGTAGATTGAGATACATTTAACTTTTCTGCAAGTTCTTTTTGATTCATGCCTAATTTTACAAGCATTAATTTCAATCTACTTCCTATAGTATCCATAATTACACCTCTAATATATTATAATACGCAATTCGCGTTATTGCAATAGATTACGCGAAAAGCATTATATTTACAAAAACAACACGATATATTAACATTATGTACACCATTTTATGCGTTTCGCATTGTATAATTATCATATAGTGCGAAACGCATTTTTAAGGAGGCGAAATAATGGTAACAGTTAAAGAATTGCGCATATCGCGCGATTGGACTTCGACCCAAATGGCAAAAGAATTAGAATTAACTCAAGGGGTATATTCCGATAAAGAACGCGGAAGGCGTAAATTTCAACCATTCGAAATTATAAAAATTTGTCAAATGTTTGATGTTCGCGTTGAAAACATAAAAGATTTTTATACGCAAGATTCAAGGAACAAAATCGGACGCGACACCCCCAGCACAGCATGAACCGCAGGAGCGCGGTTACGGCTGACGCTCGCGCGTGTCTGATAGGCCGCAGAGCCAGTCGAGGGAAACGTTGTAGTATGCGGCGAGGGCGATGAGGACGTTCAACGTTGGTTCGGTTTGGTCGTTCTCGTAGCGTTGATAATGTCTGTAAGTAACGCCTATAGCTGCCGCAATATCTTTTTTAAGTATTTTCTTTTCAGTTTGCAATTTAATTAATCGTTCACTAAAAGCAGACATAAAACAACCTCAACCATTCATAATTTATTTACAAAGAAAATTTCAAAAACTACTTGACAATAGGACATAAATGACTTATAATATAATTACAGTAGGTCATAAAAGTCCTGTTAAACGAAGAAAGAAGGGAGAACAATGGAAAACAGAATAAAAGAGTTAAGACACAAGCTCGGCATAACGCAGGAGCAGTTAAGCAAAGAAGCGAAAGTCAGCACCAAGCAGATTCAACGAATCGAAACAGGCAACGCATACGCGAGAGTTTGTACACTCAAAGCCATCGCTTCGGCGCTTAACACATCGGTGGGCTATCTCATCTGTGAAAGCGACACGGCGTGAGGAGGTGAGAGTAAGAGTGAAAAAAATCGGTTTCTACAATAACATACGGACTCCACCCGAAAGCGAAGATGCGATAGATATAATCCGAAAACACAAAGAAGAAGATGAAAAATATTACTTAAGCCTTTTGCTACCCGTAAAAAGGTTCTACGAACTTATTTGCGAGTGCGCTGAAAAGAGCAAAGACGATCCTCAAGGTCTTGCCAGTTTAACAGATTGTCTTCTGAAGATTTTACCCATTCTGCAAATGTCTCAGAACCGGCGGCTTTTAAGTAAAGCAGAAGATAATGATAAAGAACAGCGGATTCACTAACTTGACTCGGGTCAATATACTTTGAAAAATCGATTTTAAGCACAATATCCTTCGCGAATTCTTTTACAAAATCGTCATTACGTTTCTTTTCCCGGAGTATACCCAAGATAAGGCTTGTTAAAGCGATGACAGACGACAGTATCGATGGAATCAAAATAACTAATAACGTTTTTACATCCACATCGCTCACCCCCGGTCAGATTTCTTATCTTTGGATTCGGCTTCGTAAATCTTATCAAAAGGTTCAACTATAGACCTAAAATAATCTTCCAGCATGAACTCAATTTCTTTTGCGGTAGAACGTTTATTTCGTTCAGCTTCGGTTTTGATTTTATTTAAAAGCTCAGTATCAATTCGCAAGGTGAAACGTGTTTCTTCTTCTTTCGTATACTTATCGTTTGGATTAGACATATATAATTCTCCTTTCGACACCATATTGACATTATAGCATTATTATTTTAAAAAGTAAAGTTTCCAAATCATGTTTACAGAATGTTTACAATCACCATATTGACACCAAAGGTATGACATGATATAATATAAATAAAAGGAGGTGTCAAAAATATGACAAATGACACTCGTTCAAGGTTTACTTTTAGAATACCTGAAAATTTAATAAGAGTGATCAAAGATTATTCGAGAGAAAAAGGAATGTCTGTAAATGCTACGATCCTGCAAATATTATGGGATTGGGTTAAAACAAAATCCGCTTAACCCCTACAACTATATTATACAACCCTCAAGTAACTCGAAGTCAATCCCCCGCAAAAATAAATATTTATGCAATCTGAATGCATAAAAAAGTCTCGCCAAACAGGCGGCAGGAGGTGAACGCATTGACGCGCACAGCAGAAATTAAAACTAAAATTTGTACAGAATCAAAAAAGTTGAAAGAGAAGCAAACTAAAAACCGCAGCATCGTTGTAGGCAACATAAAAAAATATTGCACGGTCGCGGGTATCAAGCCGTATGAGCTGGCGGCGACAGTCGGCATATGTGAAAGCTCATGGCGTAACAAAATGTCCGGCAGGACTGAGTTTGCCCTTAACGAGCTCACAGCGATAGCGTACAAACTGGGAGGATCCGTCGAGAGTTTATTTGTAGCATAATCCACAACATTATACACAAGGAGGAAAAAATTATGAACTTACGATCACCAAGCGACAAAACTGTTGAAATCATATTGGAAATGTTAAATGAATTCGACAGGAACGCAAGCAACAATAAGAACAGATATAAAGACCAGTACAACTATTCCAAAGCAGTCAAAAACCTTATAGCGTACATAGGCAAGTTAGAAAAACAAAATGAATTCCAACTCGATACAAATCGGCGGTTATATGAATCTAACCATGAGATGTGTATGCGAATCAATGAATTATCGCGAGATATGCCGTTAAAAACAAACGAAAACGCCATGTATGGCGATGTAATACGCCGACAGCCTGTTATGTACGGTAAAGCGATTGACGCTGGTATTAATAAAGAATTGATTGAAAAAAAGGCATGAAAAAAGCGCGTAACAGACTGCAATCTGGTACACGCTAAGGGTATGATACATAAAGTATTACATATTTATCATACCACAAATTTATGAACAAATCAATAATTTGGAGGTAAAAAATGTATAATTTATTAGAGGACACAGATTACAGATACCGCAACGATCCGCGCTGCCCGCTGTACAATCCGCGCAAACACGGATACTTAGCAGAATGCGACTATTGCGGGCAGGATATATACAGGGATGAGGAATATCTGTATGCAGACGGTGAGATATTCTGTGAGCGGTGCGCGGAATTGTTTCAGAAGCGCGAGGAAGATGATTATGACAACGCCATACATGGCGCGGATTGAATGGCTGACGGCTCGTAAGAGCGTGATCGGCGGCTCGGACGCGGCTGCAATAGTCGGCAGGCATCCATATAAAACCGCCGAAGAGGTCATGGAGGAAAAATTATCGCCGGTGATTGAGGATAAGCCTAATCTCGCCTGCCGTCACGGTACATACTGCGAGCCGTTCGTCGCGGAATTGTTCACGGAGGAAACGGGTTTGAAAGTACGCCGAAAGAACTTCATGCTGCACAGCGAATCCCGCCCGTTCATGGCGGCGAACATCGACCGTAAGATACAGGGGATGGAAGCGGGGCTTGAATGTAAAACGACCTGCGTATTCAACAGAGCGAAGTTCGGCGATGGCAACATCGTTCTCGCCGGAAGCGACGACGACCCTCCGTTCCCGTATGAATACTTCGTACAAATAACGCACTACATGGCGGTGACGGGCTGGAACAGATGGTTTTTAGCCGTACTGATCGGCAACAAGGAGTTCCGTTGGTACGAGATAGAGCGCGACGAGAGAAACATACAATATTTAATCGAAGAAGAAACGAAATTTTATCAACAACTACAACAAGAAAGAGAAAGAAGGATTATTAACAATGGCTAATTTAAGTTTATTCAAAACGCAGGAAAACACGGCGGAATTTAACATAGATTTATTCGGAATGAAGGACGTATACGACGAGATGCGGATCGCTAAGACTGAGGTCGGCGGGGAAGTCCATTACAGGGCTAAGGTCGCGGCGGGAGGCGGCAAGTCGTTTGAAATATCTACGGGTAACGAGGAAACCGACGTTAGCGTGCAGACTATCGCCGGGATCATCGTCCACAACCACAAATGCAACGCATACTTTGACGAGGATGCCGTTGGTAACTCGCCGCCGATCTGTTCGAGTATGGACGGCGAGTGCGGATTAAATAAATCAACGGGTGAGATTAATCAATGCAAAGAGTGCATACTCAACGAGTACGGCAGTTCATCTAAAGGCGCGGGGAAAGCGTGCAAGAATATGCACAGGCTGTACATATTGACGGAAGGCTGCGCTATACCGATCGCGTTATCGCTGCCGCCGTCGTCGCTGAAAGGCTGGCAGAACTACCGCATGTCGGTGCTGGCGATGAAGAAGCTGAAACCGCACGAAGTAGTAACTGAGTTCACGCTGACGGCTGTAACAAGCCCGCTGGGGCACAAATACAGCGTGGTGAAGTTTAAGCTGCTCGGCAGGTTAAATGACGAAACCAAGCAGATTGCGGGGCTGTTCGCGCAGGATGTGACGAAAACCACAGCGGCGATCACGGGCGAGGATTACAACCGTTTAGCTCCGGGCAAACCGGAAGATATATCGGCATAAATAAATGAGAGGACACAGAGGTATGAATATCAGTTTTATTTTATATACAGAATACTACGATCAATTAAGCGCGTTGTCTGACGAGCAATTCGGTAAATTAATGCGCGCGGTATTCCAATATCAAAAAGACGGAGAAACTACCGTTGAACTGGATGTAATTACAAAAATGGCGTTTTCGTTTATTCGCGGAAATTTAGACAGGTCAAACGAGAAATACAACAAGAGCGTGGAAAACGGCAAAAAAGGCGGCAGACCGAAATCGAACAGTCAAGCGGATGAATCGCCTGTGGAAAACATTGTGGAAAACATTGTGGATAAAAATATTAAAAATCAGAAAAACCTTATAGGTAATGAAACAGAAAAACCCAAGGTTATTGATTCAAAAACCCAAGGTTATGATAAAAATAACCTTACAGCTATCGAAACTGAAAACCTAAATAAGAATGACAATAAGAATATAAATGATAATGTTAATGAGACTAACCCACCTACCTCCCTAACGGGGGTAGGCGGGGGTTACGGGTCGGTTGTCGGTGGGTCGGAAAAAGGTTCGGAAAAATTTTCGGAGGACAACGCCGGCGAGCTGGCGATGGAAAGGGACGCCAAAAATGCGGCAAGAGCGGAAATGCGGGAGTACTATGCCCAAAAGACAGGTGAGAAAATGCCTACGGACATATCCGTCGAGATCATTTCATGTTTCGCCAAAGGGTTCGAGGGTGAGCTTATCAAGGAAATGCTGTGTATCGCGGTGGACAAGGGAAAGGACAGGCTGAAATATTTCAAAGCCATCGCGCGGAACCTGTACGGCGAGGGCGTGCTGACCTATGCGGATTTCTGCAAACGCGGT
>Ga0123353_10002985_pt1 | contig 21180 bp, 19 predicted proteins | sample TergutLab28metaG_3_FD_92763 | JGI IMG/M metagenome (GOLD analysis project Ga0123353, IMG submission 92763) | Labiotermes labralis P3 segment gut microbial communities from Petit-Saut dam, French Guiana - Lab288 P3 | ecosystem: Host-associated > Arthropoda: Insects > Digestive system > Gut ... | reverse complement strand
CTCTGTCATACATAGTGAGTATAACAATAACTAACGTGCTGACTTCAACTAACACAAAAATATTGAAAAAGTCCCCGGTTAAAAATAAACCGATAAGAGCAGCTTCGAGTACAAATAGAAGAAAACGGAACATATATTGTTCCCGCTTATCCTTGTAGGTAAAAATGAATACAGCTAAGAAAATAAACGAAGTAAGAAAAACAAAAACAGCGGAAAGAGAATTTGCACGCAAAACAATCCCAAGCAATGAATCATAATCGCCGATATTGAAATATATTTCCACTTCCCGCGTCTGAATCAAAAGCCAAACCGAAGCCGTTAAAAGCCCCGCTTGAAAAACAACGGATAATGCTTGCATGATACGGTTGCCGGATGTGATAAATAGAATTACAGCAACCAGTACCGGGCCGATGACAAAGAAAGGTAGCATGAATCCTACAACTCCTTTCCATTTTGGGTGGTTGTGTATATGCTTTCCAAAATAGGGAAGGCACAGCATTGTATGAAACTTGTGTTCATACCTTTGCACCCCCCGTCGCCAAACGTTCCATCGTTTCCCAATCTGCGGTGCCGTATTGTCTGCACATTGCGTTAAACATCGTGATTACAATTGCCGAAACAGCGAAGCCGATAATAATTGCGGTAATTGTAGCGGATTGCGGTACCGGGTCTGCGATGCTTTGAATATCATTCAGTAAAGCAGGGTCATAAATAATCGGAGCTTCAGGAGCCGCATCATTTACATTCAACGTCAGCCAAAACAAAACGGTAGCCGTCTGCATAATAAGCACTGATATGATTGACTTAATTATGTTATTGCTAAACAGAACCCCAAAGAAACTAATAAAAAACAAAATTATGGCGAATAGAGATATATCCATTTATAAACGTCCCTTTCCTCAATACCTGTAATCCTAAGTATATATGTTAATTCTTATTAATAATTGTTCAGTGGGAGTTACATTTGTCATTTGTTCCCTACCTCCGCTCGATGGTGATGAAGCGATAAAACAATACAAAAAAGCCGCAGGCTACTTTTAAGCCTATTAGAATGTTCATCATGATTAAATAGAAGACGCGGTATGCAGGCAAGATATTTTCAGGGATATATGCTGCTATTCCTAAAACAATCACAAAAATAGCAACGGCTACAATAGCGATAAAGATAACTTCCTCCAGCCGTACAATAACCTTGACCGGCATATCGTAAATTCCATGAATTAAATAGCGGCAAATGAAGAATGTTGCCACAGCCAGTCCGCCTTGGAATCCGCCGCCCGCGGAAATATGCCCGTTTGCAATCAAATATATGGCAAAAATGAAAATAACCGGACAAATAAGACGCAAGGTAAATGCTGTCATGCCGGAGCGTTGGATTTCACTGCGTTGATTGTTGTCCGGCGCGCTTCCCGAGAAGTATGAGAGATGTACAACGGCAACCACCGATATTACCAGGATTAACGCTTCAAACAAAGTGTCATACACTCGGTATGCAAGATAAATCGCAGTGATTGAGTTTTCTCCGCCGACGTCCGTCATAAATCGGGTTAGATATAAGTTTTTTAAGAATTCCGCTGGTTCTGCTTGAGGGATAAAGAATAGATATACAATAAACCCGGCTGCAGCCAGCATTAAAGGTAAAACCCAACCAAAACGGTTTGTTTTATTTACAGGCTTGGGTTTTCCACCACTAACACCCGTCATTGCGGGCTCGACCCTTTGGGTTCCGAAAGTGCCCAAAAGCATCCGCCATCCCCTTGATAATGCGGACTTCACGGGATTGCGGCTCGGAGGCTGCAATGACGAATTTTGTGTACTCTTTCGTTTGCTATCATAATCGCGTTCGCGATTGTAATAACGTTCGATGCATACAATAAAAAATATTGTAGAAAAAGCGGACGTGACCGCTTCCGCCATTGCTACATCCGGCGCACCCAGCAATAAGTAGCCGACGCTTACAATCAGCGAGAATATTCCGAAATAAATAATCATCCGGTACACGCGCCACTCAACTATAATTATCAACGCGCACACAAGCGCGAGAATAAGCATAATGTCGGTCATTCACCTTCCTCCTTAGGTTCACAAAGCGAGCACAACATAAAGTAAGTCATTCTTCTTCCTCTTTAGGCTCGCTTTCAACATCGGTATCTATCTCGTAACCGCTGTAATATGCCGAACGAACCATGATATGCGCAACAAGGGGGTTGAGTATAAGAACAAGCATTGTAATCAGCAGCAGTTTACCCGTAAAAAACGTAAGTCCATTGCGCAACATAAAGCCGGTAAACAATGTCAACAGTCCCACGGTATCAATCTTGGATGCGGTAAGAACACGCGGGTAAAAGTTCTTCATCTTAAATAATCCGATAGCACCGGAAAACATAAACGCGAAACCCGCTCCGATGAAAATGTAACTGAGAATACTTATCATTCTTTACTGCCTCCTTTTTTACTCTTTCTTGTAAACTGTACCCTAAATAAAAACAATGAGAGAAAAATCGTTCCTATAAAACCTGTAAGTGTGTAGATAATGGCAAAATCCATCAAAAACGCCAGTTCACGATAGGACGCAATCGCAATGATGATAACAATAACTTTTGTACTGATGAGGTTATAGCCCATCAGCCTGTCCCAAACGGAAGGACCCCGTACCGCGCGTATTACATACAGCACCAATAACGTAAATAATAGAATAAATTCAAACATTCTCTTCCTCCTTGCTTGCTTTAAAGTTGGTGATTTCGAAACTTGAGTAGTCGGATAATGTACGGGCGGTACCATTTCACCTCTGCGGAGGATGAAATACATACGCAGGAGCGCGTACCCTACGGTGTCGGTTTCTCATAGTTGTCTTTGCTTGAAGGCGGTTCAGCCTTGCGCAGAAATGCCTCCAGTTTATTCTTTAATTGCTGCTCGGCAATTTTCGGGTCGGGTGGCGTGTCCTTGTCCCGTATCCATAACAAAGTCATTTCATCACCGAGGATTTCAATCAGTGTCGAACCGGGCGTAAGAGTAACTGCATCGCCCAAAATAGTTTTCAGTGTTTCCGATTTGATGTCCGTTTGTATCGTAACAAAATCTACTTCATGTCCCTTAAACAGAAGCTTAATCATGTGAAAGCCGGACAGATAGATTTGTCCCACCAAAAAAAAAGGGAAAAATATCAGCTTTCTAAATCGCACATCATTAATCTTTTTGATCGGAAGAAACTTTGCGAAAAAGAACAATGTTCCGCACCCCACCAACAAGCCCACGGCAATATTCTGCCATGTAAGGCTCTCGGTAAAGAGAATCCATATCAATGTAAAAGCCGCCACCGCAAAAATATTTCTACTCATATATATCTGCTCCTTACTTACTGCTCAGCGGGGATTACTCCCGGCCTTTTGATTTTCAAGTCCACAGCTTCTCCAGTTTTTTCATCAGCCGGCTCATCATTGAACTGACGCTCTTTTCACGCATGCCGATGCGCGTAGCGATTTCCTTATAGGTCAGTTCTCCCCAAAACCGCAAGGCGATCACCTCACGCTCCCGTTCCGGCAACGTTTTCAGAAGATTATGCAGCCGCCGGAAGTCTTCGCTTTTTTCAAAATCATCCTCAATGCTGTTTTCTGCCGGCAATGCATCGTAATCATCCGGCGCAAGTAAGTTCTTATTGCTCCTGTAGTGATTAATGACTATGTTATGAGCAATGGTAAAAAGCCATGTTTTATACGATGCCTTTCGCTCATCGAAAGACGCTGCATATGCCAAAGCTCTATAAAAAACATCGCTTGTCAAGTCCTCCGCCGTTTCCCTGTGCAGGACACGATAGTATATGTAGTTGTATATTTTTTGGTAGTATTCCTCAAACGTACTCAAATCCATATTTACTGCCTCCCGCTCCTTTATTATCATGCTGTTTGCTCTATAGTATCTACCGTTTGCCGTTTTACAAGGTCGTAGAACTCGCCGTGTTTATTTATAAGCTCATCGTAGCTGCCTTCCTCCACGACTTTACCGTCGTCTAACATAATCACCCGGTCACAGCCGCGGATGGTGGAAAGCCTGTGCGCAATGATTACACGGGTTGCCTTCAATGAGTCTATAGAGTTGGCAACGTGACGCTGCGCGATATTATCAAGTGCGCTGGTTGCTTCATCAAAGAAAATCAGCTTTGGTCTTGATATTAATGCACGGGCAATTAGAATCCGCTGACGCTGCCCGCCTGACACTCCGCCTCCGCCTTCAGATATCATTGTGTGCATATTCATGGGCATCTCGCGAATGTCCTGTGCAATTCCCGCAAGCTCCGCTGCTGCCCAAGCATCCTCTATAGTTTTCCATGGAGCGGTGACTACGATGTTGGCGAAGATAGAACCCGCAAATAGCTTGCCGTTTTGTAAATCAACACCGATACACTGCCGCAGAGCACGCAAATCAAGGGTACTAAGGTCATGTCCGTCATAATAGATGCCGCCTGCTTCAGGCTTTTCAAAGCCGAGCAGCAGACGCAGGAGCGTAGATTTTCCGCTGCCTGTTTTTCCAACGATTGCCACATACTCACCCGGACGGATTTTTACGCTTAAATTGTCGAGGATCAGCGGACCATCCTTGTTGTAGCGGAAAGATATATTGTTCATTTCCAGCGAACCGGAAAGCGATACAATCTGCTTTTTACATTCTTGGGTTTCGGGCTGCTCCTCCATCAAGGGTCGCACCATTTCGAGGTTTGTCCGCACATCGGCAAAGGTACTTGCCATGCCCGACAGCATCATGATCGCGCCCGACATCGCACCGTAAGCCGCCATGAACGCAATATATTCCGCAACACCGACACCGGATGCTCCCGCCGCGTAATAAAGCAAAATCGAACCGCTCATTGAAATAATCAAGTTGATAGGTTCAAGCAAACGCAGGAACATAGGAGGCGAGTAGGTCAATTGTCCGATTTCCTTGTAGCTTGCCGCCCATTTTGCGAAGGCACGTTTCTTCGCACCGGTGAGTTTGATTTTTTGTATGCCCGAAATGAGTGCGAAAAGCAATGCCGACAGTTTTGCCGATGCTTTCATGCGCTTGCGAGATATTTTCAGAGTTATTATTGTGGTAAAAATAGACGTTGCGAGCATTGTTAATATCACCAAAACCGCGGGCGCGACCATCGCCGGTGCATACAGGTTCATCTGAAACAGGAATACGAACGAGAAAACAGCCGTCAGCCCCGTTGACATGAAAGTATTGGATATGGTCTGACACAGGCTGGTAAGGCACTGCATTCGGCTTGCTACCTCTCCGGCGGCATAGTCCTTGAAGAACGTGACCGGCAGGGAAAGTACCCGCATCATCGCAGCATTCTGCACACGGACAAACAGCGTTGAAAACCGCGTCAACACAAGGCTTCGGGCAAGTTCGAACAGCATGGAGCCAACTGCCGTGCCGAGCAGTAGAAAGCCGACGGTCAGAATATTAGTTTTTATGCCCGATGGGATGACCGTGCCGTAAAGCTGACTGTTTACATAAGGCACGGCAAGCCCCAACAACGAAACAATCAAGCTAATAACCATAACGTAGATAAAGTCCGTACGCCGTGCGTTTTTGACCATGAATAGCGTCAAATCAAAAAGTCGCAGTTTTTTAAGCGCGAAGGGTTTATAGAAGCAAAACGCATCTTCTTCTATACTCTTTGCTGTTTTTTTGTTTACCTTAATACTCTTACCGTCCTTGCCGCGGTAAGAATAACCGCCGATTTTGCCGGGAAGCAGAGCTATCGGTTCGCCGTCAACAGTACAGCCGAAAAACGGATCAACCGAATCCTTCCACCATTCCCCTTTGAGTTCAACTCGCCGCCGCATACAACCGGACGGACGGAGCATATACTCGATTCGTGCCTCCATATCGGTCGGGTTTTCCGGAGCTTCGGGGATTTCAATTTTCAGATAAGTCAATATTACGCTGATTGCGTCAGTCACATCCGATGTTTTCATCCCCGGGTTTTTATACAGAATGGATACAAGGTCGGCAAACGCGCCCTCAAACATGATGTCATCCCCGGTCTTGCGCATATGAAGTTGTTCATCGAAAATATTGATTTCTTTCATACCTAAATCCTACTCCGTTGCAATAAGTTCTTTATACTTGCCGTCTCTGGCGTATAGCTCACTGTGTGTGCCTCGCTCGACAACTTCGCCTTTTTCCAATACTATTATCTCGTCGCAGTCGCGGACGGTTGAGAGTCTGTGTGCTATTATCACGCAGGAGCAGCCGATTTTGCGGATGTTATTCATTACCGTTTCTTCGGTCTTGGCATCGAGTGCACTGGTAGCTTCGTCGAGCACCGCTAGCGTCGGCTCCTGAGCAAGCACACGAGCGATTTCCAGTCGCTGTCGCTGACCTCCGGAAAAATTCTTTCCGTTTTCCAAAACCTTATGATTAAAGCCTCCCGGGCGTGATATTATGGTTTCGTGTATGTCTGCGTCTCGTGCTGCAAGGATTACAGCGAAATCTTCAATAGAGGGATCCCACATCCGTATGTTTTCGGCAATCGTATCCTCGAACAGAGTAATCTCCTGGTCAACCATAGAGACCGAACTGCGGAAGGAGTACTCGTCGATTTCTGTGCGTGTCTTACCGTCAAAAGTGATTTTGCCCTGCCACGGTTCATAAAGTCCCGTAATCAGCTTGGCAAGTGTGGATTTGCCCGATCCCGACGCGCCTACAATAGCGACTGATTTGCCCGGTTGCAAATCAAGAGAGAAGCCGGTAATCAACGCAGGTGAGAGTTTGTTGTATCCGAATGTGATGTTGTCAATTATTAATGCACCCGACAGCTTACCGGCACTGCTTTTTGCATCTCCATCTCCGGAAAACTCCGGCTCCGTTTTGTAATTCATCACATCCTCGATGCGTTCCATACTTGTCCGCATGGCGGTGAAGCTCTGCATAACGCCCGATAGCTGACTGACGGGAGCGAGAAATGAACCGAGAAATCCTTGGAACGCAATCAGCATTCCTATTGTCATGTAACCGTCCATAATGAACATTACACCGAACATCATCACCGCAAGATTTAAGATTTGTCCGATAATGGATGGAATCAACCCGAAAAACATCGTGAACTTCTGACTTGCCATATCGGCGTTATGCTGCTTTGTAAGATAGCCGGCATAACGTTCGAACACGCCGCCCTCCGCGCCGGATGCTTTGATAGTTTCTATCATGTCGATGCTCGACATCGTTAGCGAACTCAGATTTCCTCCTGACGACTGCGACAGCCGCGCGAAAGTAACACTCTTTTTTGCCATATACTGCGACAAAATCATATTTAGAAATGCCGACGCTATACCGATCGCCGTCAGTATCGGGTTATATTGAAGCAGCATCAGAAAATAGAAAATCATTAAGCCGAAGTTCATAAGAATTGGAGAAAGCTGCGAAATCAGCATTGTTGCGATACCTTCGTTGGAACCTTGACGCATGAGAATGTCACCGGCGTACCGCTGAGAGAAGAAGTCCATCGGAAGCCGTAGTACGTGCCACATAAATTCCGCGTTTGCTGTAATAGCGAACCGGCCCTCCATACGAAGTTGATATATTGCGTTGACTACCGCCATAATAGCTCTGACAAGCATAGCGATTGACATGGCGATGATAAACGGTACTAGCCACGAACGCGCCCCGCCTCCAAGAATATCGTCCATGAATATCCTTGAAAAAATCGGATTCAGTATATCGATGAGTGAACCGAATACACCCATTAGGAATACGAACACAAATGCGGTGATTGTGCCTTTTAACCGTGCTAGTGCGAAGTTTAGTACACTTCTTGGTTTGCCTTCCGGCACAAAATCCGGTGTGGTTTCAAAGGTCATAACTATTCCGGTGAAAGCTTTGTCGAACTCCTCAAGAGAAACCTCGGTTGTGCCGCGTCCCGGGTCATTTATAACAGCACAATTTTTCTTAAAACCATTCAGCACCACAAAATGATTGAAGTTCCAATGGATGTTTGCGGGGAGGTTAATATCTCGCAACTCCACGGGCTCCATACGGTAGGCTATTGGCTTCAAGCCGTATGAAACAGCAGCGCGGTACATGTTGCGGGCGTTGCAGCCGTCGCGTGATACACCACAATCGGCGCGTACCTGCTCCAACGGAATCCATTTTTTATGGTAAGCCAATATCATACAAAGGGAGGCTGCTCCGCACTCAAGTGCTTCCATCTGCATGATGAATGGAACCTTTTTAACTTTTTTGGTTTTACTAACCAAAGCCTTTTGCCTCCCCTTTACCTAAGATGTCTTAAACAAATAAACTGTTGTTCTCATCACTCTATCTGAACATCAAATCAATCGGCCTGCGCTCCTCGGTAATGACGGTCATTAAACAGGTCGAGCCTGCTATTACATCAACGCTTGCTCCTCTCGTTTTTGACCATCTCGGATTGCCATCTGCTGTCGTTTCGAGCGCAATAACGACTTCAATCAGGTTGCCTGCAGGTAAAGTCAGAAAAACCGCATAACTGCCGAACTGGTCGCGAATCATATCTGCTGTGACCGGGGAACGGCTTATATTTTTGATTGTTCCATATATATAGCCGTACTGCTCACGGGGCGCGTAATCGGGTGAAACGCGAACACCCATACCTTCAGACAACACACGAGTCTCGTCGATAGGAAGAAAGCTATATACCACCATCGGGCTGTCACCGAGGACAAGGGTAGTCCCGGTAATATCGGTTGTTTCGGGTATAGAACCCAGCAGCCCCCACACTATAAAGGCCGCAAACGTCACTGCCAGTCCTGCCATGATGCACCACATGCCGGGACCTGCAACCTTCATATATTCATTAAGCTGCTCGGGAGATGAGATTCTGTCCAGAGCACTCTTCCTGAAAATCTTATTCTCCATGTTGTTATTCCCCCTGTTTCGTAATCTCCAACGCCAGCATGGTTATGTCGTCGGCTTGTTCCGCGCCGTTTGCGAAAATATCCACTTCCTCTTTGATTTTTGCGACAAGCTCCTTCACGGATATATTCACATATTTATTTGCTGTTTCAATCAGGCGCGGGTCTGAGAACAGTTCATTTTCGGGGTTCATAGCCTCGGTAACGCCGTCAGTGTAAAGGTATATAATATCCCCGGTATCAAGCATGATTTCATATTCGGTATACTTTATATCTTCAAATCCCGCCAGAATAAACGCAGGTTTGTTTTGCAAAAACTCGTATGCACCGCCGGCTTTTTTTATAAGCGGGAAGTTATGCCCGGCATTGACGTAGGTGAATTTTCCGCTTTGTATATTGAGATATCCCATGAACGCCGTTACAAACATCCCCGCATCGTTGTTTTCGCATAAGAGGTTGTTCACCGCCGTAAAAACCTCTCCCGGCGATTTGCCTTCCTGGGCTTTGCTCTTAAGCAGGGTTTTCGCAATAACCATGAACAGAGCGGCAGGAACGCCTTTGCCCGATACGTCTGCCATGACAATAGCTAACGTATTTTCGTCCGTCAGGAAAAAATCGTAGAAATCGCCGCCGACTTCTTTTGCAGGAATCATGCTTGCGTACAGGTCAAATTCGCTTCTTTCCGGGAAGGGTGGGAATATACAGGGCAGCATGGATGCTTGAATCTTGGTGGCAACGTCCAGTTCAGCGCCGATTCGTTCCTTATCGGCGGTGACTTTTTCCAGATTTGTTATGTACAACACAAGATCATCCGTCATTTTATTAAAATGGGAAGCCAGTACACCTATTTCATCATTGGTTTTTATATCAATTTTGCTCTCTAAATTACCCTTACCGACCTCGATTACCCCGTTTGTCAGCTTGATAATGGGTTTTGTAACAGAACCCGAAATCATGATGGACAAAATCAATACAGCAATAATGATTACACAGGTCAACATGATAAAGCGGAACATCACACTGTTTAGCATGGCACGGATTTGCTCCCGCACCTCGATTGCCTGATTATCTATGTCGGCTTTCATCATTAAAGCGTCAGCGATGATTTCATCATACTCAACGGCGATACCCAACGACCAGCCTGTGACCGACAGAGGCGCGTAGGCTATGTAATGTTCTATATCGTTAACCATCACCATGCGTACATTCGACTCCCCCGCCGCCATGCTTGCCAAAACATCCCTGTATTCGCCGCCCGCTGTACTTAACGCGTCCCGGTTGGATTCATCAAAAGCAGGATGCGCTAAATATCTGCCGCTGCTGTCTATTAAGAAAGCGTATCCCGTTTCACCGATTCTGAAATTTAGAATATTCTCAATCATTGTTGATAAATGAATATCCGTGGCAACCACACCTGCGGGATTTCCTGCTCCGTCCTTATAAGCAAAGGCGCAAGTCGTCAGCATAAATCCAAACGCATCGAGGTATGTATCAAGCCAGATTGGCGCGTTTGAGTCAATCGCGGCTAAAAACCATGGACGAACACGCGGGTCGAAATCAGGATTATGCACGTTTGACACCGACCATCTGAAATTGATCCCCGTAACGCTTCCGAGATAAGCGTTTGACATATAAGGATTCGTCATTTGAACAGGCCCGAAAACATGTTCTGCGTTACCGATCAGTAATATTTCCCGTTCGATTTCAGGTGTGATTTCTACATCCTTCGCCACCATTAGCTTAGCCGTGGCAATGTCGCCTCGTACTTCGTCCGGCAGCGGCAGCGGTCTTCCTGTGAAGTCGCCCGGATTTGAGTACAAGCTGCTGATAAACCCGCTCATAGCCTCAACGTTCCGTTGTATCATCAGTAAGGTTTCATTACATTCCGCGGCTTGGGAACGTGCAAGCCGTATCATATAAGATTCCGCCTGGTCTATCAGAGCCTGCTTGCTGTTATCTGAGGCATAGAAACCCAATTGCACGTTCGCGTCCTGCGAGTAACCCGACAAGTTCAGCAGCTCCGTATATGAAATCGTGGAAACAGCAATCATCGAAACGATTGAAATGCTGAGTATAACAAGCAGAAGTTTAGTTGCGAATTTAAGGTTTTTCATGGTCTGTTCCTTCTTAGTTATTTTTACGCAGAATATTTGATGTTACCGTTATTTTGCTGTACTTAAAAGCATTTCTACAAAACCTTCGTAGCTATATCCGGCGGCGGCTGCACATTCGCACATGCTGCTGTAACCCGGAACCAATCCCGGAACAGCGTTGATTTCCAACAAGTAAAATTTCCCGCCGCTTAGATGGTAATCCAGTCTTGCAAACCCGGTTGCACCCGTTAGTGCAGCGGCGATAAGGGTAATACAGGTGGTTTCATCCGCTTGTTCCGGTGTTAAATCATGGGTTCTTACAGAGCTTCCGCCCGGGAACGTTTTAAATTCATCGTTTGAGCAGTCAAGGACTTCAACCAGCGGCAGAGCAGTAATAACACCTTCTATTTCAAGAATACCCTGTGTAAAGAATCGCCCTTCGACAAATGCTTCAACCAGCAAAACATCATCATAAGCAAAAGAATTCCGAATATCCTCAAACGACTCCTTATCCTTAACAAAAACCATTCCGTACCTGTTTCCTTGTGTCGGCGGTTTTACCACAACGGGAAGCAGCATTTCATTAGCTTTTACCTTATCCGCAAAATCCTTGAACGAATCATTTGCATACTCATCAAAGCTGTATTCAAAGTAATCAGGTGTTAAAATCCCCCTGCCTCGCCAAATCTTTTTACATTCTGTTTTATGGTTAATAATCGCCGCACTATAAGGACGTGAGCCTATGTATGGGATCTTTAAACATTCCAACAAAGCCTGAACGGTGCCGTCACCGTGATGTTTTCCCTGTACCAGCGGAAATATAATATCGGGTGAAATGTCTTCTATACTACTTATTATGCTATTATCATATTCGATTACGTAAACAGTATGCCCGAGCTTACGGAGCACATCCGCTACGCATTTACCCGATTCCCGTGAGGGTTCCTGTTCTTCCGAGAACCCTCCGCTTATAACGGCGACTTTCCTTCCTATCATTGCAAACTCCATTTCAAGTTATTTGAAATTAATTGAAACGTCTTACTCCATAAGCCGATGAAAGAATGGAGTTACGTGTCATATCTTTCTATATCCTTTAGTTCTTTTACGCTGCGGTCTCTTTTCTGCTTAGTATTAATATAAATAACGTTCCTGCCAACCCGCAGACGATAAACATAGCCCCCATCGCTCCCAAACCTCCAAAGCCGTTCATGATAAACAACCCGAACACCGGCGGAGCAAGCATCGCAACGGCTTTCTTAAATAAGCTGATAAACGTTATCATACGTATCGAGCCAAACTTATGTGAAACCCTTGTATCCAAAAGGTAGGAGTTCTGAACCGAAAATCCGAACCCGTCAGCCGAACCCAATAATGCTCCGGCAATCAGAATTGCGATAAACCCGCCTATATAAGCTGCGGCGAACAATGCGGCGGATATTATTAACATATGAAGCGTGTTTATAAGCAGCGGTATTTTTATATAACGCCGAACGATTTTGAGAAGTAACATTGAACTGATATATACAAGACAGAGGTTATATACAAGCGAAACACGTCCTATGTATGCGGTGGGGAGTTCAAGATTGCTTATGTACAGAGGCATCAGATATCCGTTAAAGGCATCTGCAACCGATGTCGGGATAACGATTAACACCAAAAATACCGCAAATACCGCAAAATCCCGTACACCCAACATGATTTTTTCACCGCTCCGTGCCGTGTCTGCGGTCTTAATCACATTTTTCATGATTAAAGCGAAAGCAGCGGTTATTAACGCCAGAATTGCCGAAACAAGCAATACCGCATTAAAACCTGCCATATCCGCCAAAACCGCACCGAACGCAACCCCGCACATAACACCCGCGTAAATGCCCGAAGTAAGCCCCGCGAAATTCAAAGCGCGGTTTTCGTTTAATGTGGCAATATTACGCAGAGTCATCCAGCAGAAACCATAACCCAATCCTACCAATGCACGTGACGCTATAAAGACGAAAACATTGGGTGAAAACGCTGACGCGAGAAGCCCCGCGATAAAAATTCCCGAGCCTGCGAGGTATAGTGGTTTCCAGCCTTTTTTTCTGAAAATCCCCGGCGTTAGAATTATTGCGGCGCAACTGAAGAGAGCCTCAACCGAATAAGGCAAACCTGCGACAAAATCCGCGTTCGGGTGGCTTCCGGCAAAGTTACGCGCCATTATAGGGATAAACGAAGCTCCGAGAAATCCCGTAAAATAAAAAAGAAAAGCTATCTGGCGTAAATATGCTGCAGGGTCTTTTTCTGTTTTCATTTGCTTGCCGTTTATCAATTTAATAGCCAGGTAAACAATTTCCGCCATCAGCAATACAGATATAGCGAGAGACATAATCATAGACAACGCAAAATCCTGTAAATGGTTTCTGAAATATGACGTTGATTTCCTCATTATCAGCCTGCCGTCACTTACGGGGAAACGAAAAAAATGCTCAGGATCGCTTACATCATCAAAACCGGCGAAGAAAACCGCTTCCACGCATTCGGGCATTCCCGACTCAAGATCAAGCGTTCGGAAATCGTTTATTGTATTGCCCGGTGCGGCTTCCTGAAGCTCGATGAAATATGTATACGCCGCATCGAAGCTTCTGTTTTGAAGTTCGGTTTGATTCACGGCATAAACGGAGAAACCGAAGCTGAACTGCATTATTATTTGAAAGCCTATAACGGCGAATAGAATCTCGCGCATGGCAAGTCGTCCGTCAAACTCAAAAATCTGACCCCGGAGCGCGTATATGATTTGTGCGATTGCTGTTACAGCAGCGACCAATATTAACGTTGTAAGCAATACATCGGACATGGTACTGACATTTAGCATAATCCACACGAAGATACCGAGAACAGCGGTTAAACCCGTGCAAAAAACAGCAAGTGCAAGCCTTATTTTTTTAGCATTAAATTCACGGTTTGTTTCCATCATCATTTTTTTTGTTTATATCCTTATATATTGTCAGTATGTTTTTGCCGTCCTCATATTTGTAGCAAACATCATCCATCAACTTTTTTACCATGAAAATACCCAACCCGCCAATCTCCCGCTCATCAATCGACAGGGTTGTGTCGGGTTCTGCTTTAGCAAGAGGATCGTAAGGCATCCCGCTGTCAGCAAACTCAATGATGAACCTGCCTGAATCGGTGGAAACGGAAATAGTGACTTCACCATCGCATAGTCTCGTAGACGAGGCATTAGACAGATAAGCATAGCTTGCTATGTTGACAAAAATTTCTTCAACAGCAATCACTACATTGTTTATTTGTTTGGCATCCAATCCCATCACCCGAGCCGTATTTTCGGCAAAACCTAAAACTTCCTCTACACGCTCAATTAGGGCAGGAATTGTAAGTCTTTTCATGCCATTTCCTCCCGGAAAAAGTGATCATAAGAAAAATCAATGATTGCAATCATTTCCACTCTCTTGTTTCTCACGCCGATTACCATATCCTTGGCAAGCGTTGCGATGATTGATTTCTCAAGCCCGTCCCATTGTTCGTCGTCCGGCTTTTTCGGACGCTCATCCTGGAATGACGACAGCGAAAAATAAGGTGTCATATCCATCCCGTATAAATGGGGTATTTCTGAATAATAAACCCCCGCTATTTGAGCATACTCATCATTGCCTGTCAGAAGATTCTCGAAAACCGCGCTTATTTTTCCGAATATGCCTTTTGTAGCCTCGTTCTCACCGCTACTTGAAAGAGAAAGCAATTTTTCCTTCTGCCCCTTACTGACAAGGGTTTCCGCGCTTAGATTCAGCGTAAAACGCTGCCCCTCGTTTTCAATAAAAAATTCATATGACAGGTTTTCAAACAACCGTACTGTCAGGGACAGCATTTCTTCCGCAAGCAAACGTATCTTGTCTGACGCAACGGGCGGAAGCTTGCAAAATTCACCAATCCTCTTTGTTTCAGACAGTATGTGTTCTATGCCTTGTTCACCGGTATATATGTCGGACTTCATTAATCCAGCCCTCCTGTTAAATAATTGTCAGAATCCCTGAAAATCCGGTCACATCGAAAACTTCCATCACCTCGGACGAGACATTTTTTAGCTTCATACTTCTATCCGAACCCTGTGCGACTTTCTGTCCCTGCAGCAGTACCCGCAACCCTGCCGACGACATATAGTCAACCTCAGAAAAATCCAATTCGGTTGTTTCAAACGTTTGTAAAGCTTCCGATAGAACAGTTTGTAATTTCGGAGCAGTAACCATATCCAGTCTTCCTGTGAGGATCAATTCTATACCTTCATTGATTTCGTTTTTTTTGATTTCCATTTGCTTTCTCTCCTTAAAGTTATTCCGACACAACGCCTTTTTTGTCAGCTCAAATTATTGCAAGAGTAACAAAATATTCATATTTGGACAAATCCCCGTGGTGGCATAGTCTTTAAATTATTTTTTTGAAATAGAAAGAATTTTTTCATCCCGGGATTGTCGCTCAAAAAGCTGAAAAATCCTATCTCACAATGCGAATTGCGATAATGGCAAAATGCATTGCGAATAAATAAAAGAATATATTTATCATCTATACCACCACGGGTACTTTTAATAATCTGCTACTATTGCTAACATTGATTTTGAAAAGTACCCGTGGTGGTGTGGTTAATAAAACGAAGTTTGCCAATACTATCACCCTGTGCTATTATTTGGTTAACGAGAAGTGGTTGGGGAGGAGTTCTTTTGTGGAACAATCAATTCTAAAAGCGCAAGCACCGAGAACCGCGCTTATGAAGCTTCTGGACGGACTGTTGGCAAAGCGGTTCATATACATACATGCTCCGGCAGGTTTCGGTAAAACGGTATCTTCTCATTTATGGCTGGAGCACCGGGAAAAATCAGCCAGCATCAAACGTGCATGGGTCAGCCTTGACGAATACGACAATAAAACCTCCGAATTCTGCAAGAGGTTTGTTACGGCACTGGCAAGTATTCAACCGGAAAACGACGTATTAAGGGAGCTTGTAACCCATCAGGTTTTTAATACGTCTCCTGTGGAATTTACGTTGCACGCATTAGACGTCCTTACCAAAAAAAATGATGAAGTCATCATTGCTCTTGACGATTTGCACATAATAAAAAATGAAGAAATACTTAAACTGATACCGATTTTCTTTAAGCGCCTGCCAACAAACTTTACAATTTTACTTCTAAGCCGCTCAACGCCGCCGGACAGTCTGTCCGAAATGGCGGCAAAAGAGGAGCTGGCAGTTATAGATGCAGGGTATCTGCAATTCTCAAGTGGTGAGATAAAAGTATTTTTTGACAGAAACGGGCGATTTATTTCATCCGGGCAGGCAGATGAAATACTGGCAACTACCGGTGGCTGGGCAATAGGCATCCGTGCGTTACTGATGTCGGAAGAAAAATCTTATAACATCGACCTGACAGGCCGGTATCTTGAGAGTTTTTTAAAAGCGCATGTATGGGAGAGGTGGGATGACCGGCTCAGGTATTTTATGACACTGGTATCGGTTGCTGAGGAGCTTACCTCGGACTTGTGCGAATACCTTATAGCGGACGAAAAGGCACTGAAAGAAACACCGGTAGCGCAGGTGTTGGCAGAGCTTTTGCGTGAAAATGCTTTTTTGAGAGAAACCGGATTAGGCACATACAGGTTTCACGATTTATTCCGTGAGTTTTTGCTGCATATGCTCGAAGAGTTAGGCGAACCGTTGTTAGACAGACAATGGGAGAGGATAGGCGATTATTTCCACCGGAAAAAGGACTTTTTCCGTGCTGTGGCATATTATACGAAGGGCAAAAATGATAAAGGAGTGGCGGATTCCTTATACCATATGTATGACTATAATTCGTCTTATGCTTCCATTGAAGATACTCTCTACAGTATCCATTTATCCGTCAATGATTCGATTGTGGAAAAGCACCCTTTCCTGTTGGAGGTTCAAATCTGGGCTGCCTATGTTGAAGGGCGTGCGGAGGAATTTGAAGGGTTCTTAGACAAGTATTACAGGTTGTCTCCGAAGATTATATTAAGAAATCCAAGATCTGCTCTGATTTTAGTTATGCTGCGTGCAATTGATTATAGAATAAGTCTTATCCGCATGTTTCAATCTGTGCAAAAAATTCCATTCAAGGGCAGCATAAAGGCACCTACTCCAAGCACTTCACAAAACATGCCTTATTTCCACAAATCCTTCCGTGATTTTTCAGAATGTGTTTTTGATATGGAAAAAACCATGGCCCTACTCGATAAGACCATGGGTGTTATTTTTGGCACGGAATTTTTGCCCATGAAGTATTGTATATGTGCAGGACTCCAGTATGAGAAAGGTGAGTTGGAAGAGGCACACGAGCAGGCTTTGTCTGCTTGCGCAAACATACCGGACAGCTGCTCGGCAGAAATAAAATTCTGTTCTATGATGATTCTGGCGTCCATTTTATATGCCGAGGGTCAAAGCGCGGAAGCAGATAAGACGATTGATAATATAAGGGATATGATCGAAAGAGAAAAAGCATATTACTTGAATCCCAACCTTCGAGCTTATATATTCAGGCTTAAATTGAATGGCGGAGATGCAGATGCTGCTAAGGAATGGTTAAAGGACAACAACGGAAGCGTATATAGTAACATGGTGTTTTTTAAGCTGTATCAGTATTTTACGACTGCAAGGGCGCATATCGTAATGGACAATACCTCCAACGCAATATTATTCCTTAAAAAGCTGTTGGAGTTAAGCGAAAGATACAGACGTACCATCGATAGCATCGAAGCACGTATATTGCTGGCAATTGTTTATTGGAAAAAGGGCGGTCACGGACAGACTATTGCGTTGAACTATCTGGAGCAGGCAATATTGGAAGCATACGAATACGGATACATTCAAGTGTTTGCCAATGAAGGCATAGAGCTTGTCAACATGCTGCAAAGGATACAAAAGCGCACCGCACAAAGCAACTATAAAGGAAACAGACTTCCCGGAGGTTTCGTAAAAACGTTGTACTTTGCTGCTGTTACGGAATCTAAGCGTTCCAAAGGTCTTACAGGAGGAAGGCAGAGCGATGTATTGACATTTACGGACAAGCAAAAGGAAGTTATGCGTTTGATGTGCGAAGGCTGCAGCAGAAACGAGATCGCAAAAAAAATGGGACTCAAGCCAAATGGCGTAAAGTCCCACACAACGCTGATATATAAAAAGCTCGATGTATCAAACAGCATCGACGCTGTATTAAAGATTAAAGCATTGTCATTACCGGACGGTAAACGGAAGGAATAGACTATTCGCAAGTCGCTTAGCCGGGCAAGCTCAACACTTATCAATATCTGCGCCATCCCGGTTAAAAAGAAAGCACCTGCAATCTTTATAGTTGCAGGTGTGCCGTCTCAGTGATATTTTGGTTAAGATTGTGGTAGATTTTTTCGGCTGGCGAGGCGAAAAGCCGAAGGAATACTCGCAGTATTTCGAGGTTTTTCAACGAAGTCAGACGGAAAAAGATGCCGCAAGATTAGTCGGAATATCACTGAGACGGTGCACTTGTGCTTTCTTTTGGCTGGGGTGGCTGGATTTGAACCAACGAATGCCAGAGTCAAAGTCTGGTGCCTTACCGCTTGGCGACACCCCATGATATGGGGTGGATAATGGGATTCGAACCCACGACCCCCGGAACCACAATCCGGTGCTCTAACCAACTGAGCTATACCCACCATGGATTTCCACAGCTTGGAAATTGTAACATATGCAAGGAGTCTTTGCAATACCTTCAGTGCAAATTGTTATATGATACAGCACTTTACAGCACTTTGTATGGTCTGGCATCCTTGACAGACCGTTTGCTAGAATTCACACGAGTTGACAATACGCGCGGCGCGTCAAGGATGCTGCGCCCTACGAAGGGTTATAATTATACTTAAAACTCAATACCCTGTCTGGCTTTAACACCTTCATCAAACGGGTGCTTCCGTTTTACCATTTCTGTAACATAGTCCGCGTGCTCCAGCAGCCTTGTATCGGGAGAGTGTCCCGTAATGACTAGTTCAAGCACTTCCGGCTTATTATATATTATATCCTCCAGAATATCCCGGTCAATGACTCCAAGTCTTTGTGCGTCAATGACTTCATCCAGAACCAATACATCGCATGTTCCCTTTTCGACCAGTGCGACCGCACTTTTAATGCAATCGTCCTGTGTTGTCTTTGTCTCTTGTTTTTCATCATCAGTCATATCACGAATGAACTTTCCTTTTGCTGTTTTGCCGCGCAATACGGTCACATTTGGTATGTTTGAAAGTGAGTTATGCTCTGCGCATTTCCAGTTCTTAAGAAACTGTACTATTACAACATCTTTCCCGCAACCGGCAGCTCTTATTGCAAGCCCGAGTGCAGCGGTTGTTTTCCCTTTCCCATCACCGTAATAAACATGAATCAATCCTTTGTCCGACATAAAAGACCACCCTCTTGTGTTTTTATGATATAATAACCGCAAGCGGTTATCATATTTTGATTAAATGCATATATCATAACGCCGCATATAGTTGTCTGAGACTTGTGAGTCATTGCAACGGCATTGATTTAATGCATATATCATTACGCTGTATATAGTTATTTGAACTTTGTGAGTTATTGCAACAGCTATGATATAGTGATTATATAGCATTTTGACATGGAGGTAAATATTATATGTTAGCTTTTGAGGAAATAAAAAAGAATGAAGAAATTAAGACTTACATCACTAAGGCGGATGAGTCTTTATGTGCTTTGGGCTTTACCGAACACAGTTTTGCACATGTGACAAGAACTGCAGAGGACGCAGGGTATATACTCCGAACACTCGGATATCCTGAACGTGACGTAGAGCTTGCACAGATTTCCGGCTATCTGCATGATATCGGTAATCTTGTGAATCGGGACGATCATGCACACTCCGGTGCGGTCATGGCTTTTCAGATTCTCGCTCAGCTCGGGTTTAACCCTGCAGAGATTGCCACAATAACTACTGCGATAGGAAACCATGACGAGGGAACCGGTGTTGCGGTCAATCATGTCTGCGCTGCATTGATTCTGGCGGACAAATCGGATGTTCGACGCTCACGTGTCAGAAACACGGAGATTTCAAGCTTTGATATTCACGATCGCGTAAATTATTCTGTCAGGAAATCTGTACTGAAGATAAACGAAGAGCGAACTTTGATAAAGCTGAAATTGACAGTTGATGTTAAGTACGGGTCCGTCATGGATTACTTCGAGATTTTTTTAGGTCGAATGATTATGTGTCGAAAAGCAGCGGAAAAGCTTGGCTTGGAGTTTAAGCTTATTATAAACGAGCAGCAGTTGATATAAAAAGTGGAATGTGCCCAAAATGGGACAATTCCACTTTTTGGAGACAGGGGGACTGGATTGCTTCGTGCGCTCGCAATGACGGAAGATATTACGCTTGCCTTAGCGCGTTAATCTTCACGCCCGGACCCATTGTTGAGGCTGTTACACAGCTTCTTATGTATTGGCCTTTTGCTGCTGCCGGTTTTGCTTTGTTTACCGCGTCGAGCAGTGTTTGGTAGTTGTCCACCAGTTTTTCCGAGCCGAAGGAGACTTTTCCTATCGGGCAGTGGATAATGTTTGTTTTGTCAAGACGGTATTCTATTTTACCTGCTTTGATTTCTGCAATTGCCTGACCGATATTTGGTGTTACCGTTCCTGCTTTCGGTGTTGGCATGAGTCCTTTCGGTCCGAGTACTTTACCGAGACGGCCGACTATTCCCATCATGTCCGGTGTTGCAACCACTACATCGTAGTCGAAGAAGTTTTCTTTTTGGATTCTATCAACCAAATCCTGTCCGCCTGCAAAATCCGCTCCTGCGTCCAGTGCTTCCTGCACACGTTCTTCTTTACAGAACACAAGAACTTTACGTGTTTTGCCAGTGCCGTGCGGAAGTACGATTGCTCCGCGGACTTGTTGGTCGGCGTGACGTGAGTCGACACCGAGTTTTATATGCAGTTCAACCGTTTCGTCGAATTTTGCTCTGGAGGCTTTGATTACGAGGTCGAATGCTTCTATGGGGTCATATAGTACCGATCTATCAACGAGCTTTGCGCTCTCTTTATAGTTTTTTCCTCTAAACATATCTTAACCCTCCGCCACTTTGATGCCCATGCTGCGCGCTGTTCCCATGACCATGCTTATTGCAGTGTCGATGTCTGACGCATTGAGATCGGGCATTTT
>Ga0123353_10002983_pt1 | contig 21187 bp, 12 predicted proteins | sample TergutLab28metaG_3_FD_92763 | JGI IMG/M metagenome (GOLD analysis project Ga0123353, IMG submission 92763) | Labiotermes labralis P3 segment gut microbial communities from Petit-Saut dam, French Guiana - Lab288 P3 | ecosystem: Host-associated > Arthropoda: Insects > Digestive system > Gut ... | reverse complement strand
TACGATACTAAAAAGGCAGAACGGCATTTGAAACGAATGATAGAATTAAAATTGATTGAAAGAAAGGGCAGTAGTACAGCAACTTTTTACGAAATTTAATCTCGCGACATTTCTCGCGACATTATGTCGCGAGAATACGATTCCAATTATTTATTTATACCCTCTCGCGACATTTCTCGCGACATTATGTCGCGAGAAATGGGGCAAAATTCGGATTTTTTTATTGCTTCGTTTATTTGCAACTGGATTGCGCTTCTGTCTGCTGTGCCAGCCAACTTTGCTGTTTCCAGTCTGTCTTTAAGTATTTCGACCTCGCCTACACCTGCCTGTATGATGGCATGTATACGTTGTGTAGCTTCTTCTATACCAATATCATGGTTCGTCTTTCCATGATGTATCGCGGCCGACACGTGAAGTTCGTCCTTGTTCTTTTGTGCCAACCCTTTGAATGTTATGTCTTTGCTGAAATCTGTCATGTTGCCCTACCTCTTCTTATTCCTCACCAGTCTGCGGCAATCCAAGCACGTCATTAATATCGTCGCCATCCATTCCAAGCGCAGACAAACCAGCGGTAGCAGCCCCCACAATAATGCTTATCTTCAAAAGCATCATATTGGTGTCTTGTTTGCCTTTTTTGGATTCCTTGTCAACCGTAGCCAAAGCAAGGTCGTAATTATTGAGAATACGGTCAATCTCTTTCTCTTTGTCAGTAGCTTTTGCCAACGATACGCCGGACCTCTTGTAATTCTTGTCAGCCAAGTCACCGTTTATTATATCGTCAATTACGCCAGCGAATTTGTCAGGGCTTATTCCAAGTGTATTGATCTCGTCCATCTGTGCCTTTAGGTATGCTGCCCCAGGTGAAAGTTTTCTGTCCATATTGTCTCCTTTTTGAAAAATGCCTATGTTATTATAATACATTGCGTGTTTTAATGCAATGTATTTTAAACAGTGAGTTATGTTGATTGGTTATTTTTTATAAAGATTATTCGAACAGCGAGCGCATCGCGTCAGAGGTTTCCACCTGCACAAGCGAGCGGCTCGAAGCACTGGTAATAAAGAAACATCTACCTCGCGGGTTACTTACAATCGCGTTTTGTTCGGACTTGTTAATACCACCGGCATTTTTATAAAGCGTAACAAGGTCAGTCATGTCGTTGGGCGCAAGAGCGAAAATCATTGAGTATTGACTTGCGTTAATAATAGCAGCAGATTTTTTCGCAATAACCGGACTTCCGACAAAGTCCTTGATGTTTTGCGTAATGATTATCTGCATGCCGCTGTACTTACGAATACGCTTAGCCATCTGGAACATAAAGTCAAGAGCAATCGGACGCTGTTCGTCAATGAAAACGTGAGCCTCGTCAACAACGATAATAATTCGGCGGTTTGATTTATACTTTACATTAAAGTCACGATTTTTAATAATCTCACCGTCAAGATACTTAAACACCAAAAGCATTTGTGCGTTCGCAACAATAGCATTTTTGTTCGCCAAAAGCGTCATAAAGTTAAAGCACACAAAATTTTCGTTTGTACGGACTGATGCAGGTCCGTTCCAAAGACCGGAGTATCGACCGCCTTCGGCAAACTTTTCCAAATATGTGACCAAGATTCGATAGTTGATTTTAGAAAAGTCGTCTGTAGATTTATTGAAGTGGTCACGCGCCAAATGAAACAAGTCCTGGAACGTCGGGAATTGTTTTGGATCCATTGCTCGGAAATTTGAACGGTTGTCGATACCACGTATGCGATACATTGTAGCAACAAGACCGTTAAGCGCTTCCAAAGCGTCGGAACGAATACCTTCCAACACGATTTTGAAAAAACTTTCAAGAAAGCGAAGGTGTGATTCAAAAGTATCGTCGTACTCGTTTTCACCTTCCTCCCCTTCTGCGTCACCCAACATGGCTGGATAAATATGGAAAGGGTTAAAACGACCTTTACCGGCATTACCAACGTCGATAACGTTTCCGTGCATTTTTTCTGTCATAACAACGTATTCTTTTTCAGGGTCGCAAATAAAGATTTTTGTATTGTCAGCCGCCAAGTGCGCCAAAACAGACTTTGTTGCAAACGACTTACCGGAACCTGACTTGCCGATAATAATCATGTTGCTGTTAACACGAGCATTGTTACGTTTGAAAAAGTCGATAAACACAGGGTACGAGTTGCTGCCGATGCAAAATCCCTTGTCGTCGTGCAAGGCGTCGCTTATAAAAGGGAATGATGCCGCAACTGTTGTTGTCGGAATACCACGCACAAGACCACCAAACATGTCAACCTGTGCTACGTTCATACTCAAAAAACTGTCAACTTGTCGACCATTGAGTTCGCTGAATTTGAACCCCTCTTCCTTCAAGCGCGCTTTCAACTCTTTACGAGATTCCCACTCGGAAGAAAAGTGAATTGTACAGTCAAACAAGTGTTCATTACCGGATTTTAAAGCAACGAGCAAATCATGAACTGTTTGGATTTGCATCTGGCGGTCCATTTGATACGAAGCCTTTGAACTGTTGTCCATCTGCGTCTTCATTTCGATAAGGGCACGGTCAATAATTTTCTCCGCTTCAAGCCTAGGAACTTGATAGAAATTCATTACTGTACGTGTGCCCGGCATATTGAAAAGTGTGTAACCCCATGCATTACCAACGTTAATTGGATAGTCAGTAATGGCAAGATTCTGGCGCGCCAAACCATTAACTTCAACTTTACCGGCACTAAACTTGACCTTGTTCGGAACAACCCAATTCATAATTTTATTATCCGGCAAAGTATTAAGTTCGCGCTCTTCAAATTCTTTATTGTAATTGGCGCGCAAAAAGATTGCCAAATCTTTACCCTTTAAAATTGTATTTTCTATAGGGATGATACCGCTTCTCAAGGTATTACTCATACCTTCAACGGTTTGCTGCAATAGATCTTTATCGGAATCAAAAACGACCATGTAAAAATGAGTTTTGTATATACGGTTTTCGTCATTCATGTATTCCAGCAATGCACCGCGCTCGTTGAAAATAATTTCGCGTGCGTCGAGTTCATCCTCGGTCAAAACATTAAGTTCCACGGTCTTGATAATAGATTCATATTTCTCGATCTCGTAATCTATATATTTGTCCAAGACCATTGCACGCTCAAGCCTGATAATGCTGACACGTTGGTTTGCTGCAAGCCTTCGGAACGAGTCCGCAACGTTTTCGATAACACTATCTTGCCTTTGTTGCTCTAAAAGCCCAAACTCGACCGACATAATCTCGATAACAGCTCCGAAATATCCCTGATAGTCAATAAACATGTCATCTTTGATACCTTTATAAGGCACAAGCTTAGAAAAAATATCTTTGTACCCACCACCAGGAAGTTTTGCATACTTTTTACTGTAAGCTGCAAACTTAAACCAAGTTCCCATGGCAACGTAAAAACGCGTGTCGTTCTTTTTAATCAAGCCAAGTACAAAAATCAGCCCACATCCAATCAACCATACTGGAGCAGCCGGCAAACCAGAAATCCAAATCAAAAAACATGCACCAAGACCACCAGCAATCCATGTAAGGTCAGTACCTGTGATACCCTTAACAAACTCTGTCTTAACACGAGTACGACGTGGTATAAACCGTGCCGGCGATGAATATTTCTCGTCTCCCATTTTTCCCCCTATTAATTACAGACTATTATTACAGTCTGTCACAGTTTTTGTCAAACGTATTACTTACTACTGTGTAAATGTGTCTCTGTTTTTGCCCGAAATGCATCAGCCGCAGAAAGAAACCTCTTCTTTGGCTTTCCGACTTTCCCCTCTTGAATCGCCTTGACTTCCTCTTCCCAACCACTGTGGTCGTCAATAATTGTTCCGGTGCAACCAAATGGCGGCCACTCCTCTTCTTTTTTGTCACCAGGCATAAGAATCCACGGTTCGTCACCTTTTCTCTTGCGCTCGACAAGTTGCTTATAGAACGCTTCAACGCTTTCATAGTTCGCCGCCTCAGGCATGAATATCGCCATTCTCGGCAATGCAAGACCGCGCCTTAACAACCAAATGTTTATTACCGCATCACAAGCTGTGTTCCAAAGTTCTTGGTCTTTATCCGCGCTGTCCGCTGGATGCCCGAATGCGATATGGCAAACTTCATGCATGATGATAAAAAGTTGTTCATCCTCTTTCAAGCCCGCCATAAAAGTTTTGTTAAGGTTGATTTGGCTACAACTTGCTTCGGCGGTTTTCGTATCACTACGATCAAAGCCGATATTGACACTGTCAATAATAGAAGAAAAGGAAGGGAATAAATCCCTTGCCTTTTTCCGCCATGCTTCAATGCTTTCTCTGTTAAGTTCCTGTTTCACACTTAACCATACCACACCGGATGGAAACGGTCAAACTAAACTTGCCCTAGAATCCGCCGCCTGTTCCGAACTGCATCTTATCTGCTTTTCTGTCAACTGCGTTACGCGCCGAGAAGTCGAGGTCTGTCAAGTGACGAATACGATAAGTCATATCATTTGTTTCTTGACGCAGCTTCAGGTTTTGCACAGTACTGGAGAACAGTTTGTTAAGCTTATCTTGCAACGCTTGTTTTTCAACAGCATTAAGGCTTCTTTGGGCATTAAGATTGTCCTGCATCTTTTTTTGCATTGCGTCAATTGCACCAAAGTCATCGAAACCAAAACTTTGAAGTTGAGAAACGTCACAACCGTTTATCATAGCCTTAGTAGCACTGTCTGTAGCACCCTTCAACGCGGTCACCAAGTCATCCCTTGCGGTAAATGCTTGCAGTTGCTGTTGATCAAGCATGCCTTGGGTGGCTTTCAACGACTCTGTGATTTGGTCAACGAAAGCCATACGGAATGTACGTGCAATGATGTTTTGCGCGACCGAGAAGCCTTCACCACGCATTTCACCGCCCGCATCACCCAACATGTTTTTGAACATGTTACCGATGTCAGCCAATTCGCTTTTCTTTGTAACCTTAGAAAGCAAGTCTTTGTCAAAAACATTTTCTTGGCCAGTCGCCGCAGCGTGGAATTGGTCTGCAAGCTTTTGCCATTGCGACTTTTCAATCATGTCAACGAATTCTTTGTCACGGAATATTTGGTGTGTTTCTTTACTTGTCTTCCAGACAGTATCTTGCATAAGTTTGACCTGTTCGCCGGCCATTGTGGCACCCATAACACCATCCATACGGTCGCCTGTCTTTTCACCGTAATCTCGGAAAGCAACGGCAGGGAAATTGACTTTGCTTCTTACCGCCGATTCATAATCAGCCATCACGTGTTTTTGGTATTTGGCAAACGCTGCCGTACTGTCAAGAGTTACCATCTTTCCGTTAATTTCGACTTCCGGCTTTTGGTTGGCTTCATAAGCACGTTTGTTTTTAATGTATTCACCATTCGGATCATTAATGGTTGCCATTTTGGCCGAGAGTTCTCTTGTATCAGCTTCACTGATACCCAACACTCGCATACCGTTTCCGTGATATTCAGCAAGTTGGTTGCGCCGCGATTCAGTGGACTTTATATACTCGTTGTGATCCATAAACTCGCCTTTCGAGTTTTTGGCCAACCCATCTGCCCTTTCAAAATCACGTATGGTCGCGCGGTGTTTATTGATATCCGCCATTGCAGCAGGGTTTCCGAAAACATCTTTCTCCCGCTTTGCATACATTTTGTCGCCATCCGCGCCAAACAGCCGTTGGAAATCTTGTTTGGAACCTGTGTTCAAAATATTATTGATTTCTTTTTCTTTATCCTTATACGCTTGCGTACCAGGTCCATCGCCTTTTTTTGCCAGCGCACCCAAAAGTTTATCAATCGCAGGTCCAAACTGTCCGGTGTTTTTGACTATGTTTGCAAGTTCATCAGATGCTCTTTCTTTCTCCTGCTTCATTTCTGCGTGCCGCTTCTCGATTTCCGGCCTGTTCATACCAAGCTTTCCGCTACGGAAAGCCAAGTCGTCTTCCATTTGTTGCTGTTCTGCAGCGGTAGAGGCAAACGCGCCGGTGAAACGATATGTACGAGCCTTTGCAAATGCTTCTGTTTTTTGCCTTGATGTTTTCTTTTGCTCCCAATCATCAAGCCTTGTAAAAGTTTGATGAAACGACATGCTGTCCAACATCTTGGCCAACTCATTTTGCATTAATACGCCGTTGTCCGGGTCAAATAAACCATCCATAATTGTGCCGAACATGTTTGGTTGCGCACGCAATTTCGCAAGTCCTGATTGTGTCGCGTCTACCATTTTGAACGGATTGACAAGGGTACCGGCAACTTTGCCCACTCCTCGCATAGCGTTGCTACCGAATTGTTTTGCAGCAGCAACGTCTGCTGTATCGATGCCCAATCTGCCTCTCATGTTGCCATTGTTTGGATCGTTAAGCTCACCTTGGAATGCATCTTGAAGCGCGGTTCCTTCCAATCTTGCGCCGGTCACCTTATCGTAAAGATTGTTTTTCCACGCCTCTCCTCTGTCAATGTTTTCCTGTCTTACTTTGTCAGTAAGTGTGTCAGGAATAAGACCGTCCGCCATGTACTCTTTAAGTTTTGCATTATCAACGGCTCTTTGCTTGTCGTCACCTGTACGTCGTTTGACAGACGTTTCGTTGATGCTGTCAACATGTGTTTTAAGGTCTGCTTTGCCTTCCGTCGACGTCCAATACTCATCTGCCGCGGCTTTTTGGGCTTTTGCATCCATCTCGCCCCAGACGGCATTGCGCATCTCGGCATTCGCCCCATTACCTCTTGCTTTAACTGCTTCGTCTATCGCATTATTTCTTTGCACCATTTCAGCATGCGATATTTTGCCTTGCTTGTACTCGGTCTCATTCTTCTTTTTCTCTTTCTCTTCTTCCTTGGTGTGAGTGGCGTCGGCATACATGCCCCCCCTGTCTGCCTTGGCCTTTGCAACTATCGCATCATTGCGCCTCTCCATTTCGGCTTGCGATATCTTGCCGCTCTCAAACTCGCGCTCATTCTTCATTTTTGCTTTCTTCTCGTCATCGGTCAATGCAGGACCAGTCATTTCCTCTACAACGCTTCCAAGAGTTCTTTTGCCAGATTTTATGTCATCAAGCATTTGTTGTGCATCCTTCTCGGCTCTCTCTCTGATTCCTGCTTCGTCCGGCACCACCGTTCTTTCTTTCTTGATTTCTCGTGCGATGGTGTGATCTAGTTGCTTTCCCAACTTCTCCTTATCGTTGGCTAATTCTTCTTCAACAGCCTGTATCTGCCTATCCCGTTCAGCTGGTTTAAGGCTCTTGTCCGCTTTGATTTTGGCAATCTCATCGGCTGCTTTCTTGTCTAAATCCGCGGAGTCCTCTGCAAGGTCACTGGCGCTATACCTGCCCAGCCTGTGTGTTCTTGTACCTCTTCTACCCTCTTGTTCTTCATGCGCTTGTTTAGTACTTTTGTACTCCGCATCAAATGCTTTTCTCTCGTCTTCCGAAAGGGCATTAAGCTCGTCCTGGTCTACCTCACCATTTTTGCCAAGCACTTTATGCTTTTTCGCAACGGCCATTAATGCCAGCTTTGTATCATCCTCGCCAAGTATTACACCTTCTTCAGGCACACCAACTTTTTCTTTTCGACCGGCTACACTCTTCATCCTTTGTTGCGCCATCATATCGGCTGCCAGTTTTAGTCTCTCCTCGATTGGCCTACTTTCATCAGACATGATTATTGCAACCTGCTTCTTGGTTTCCTCTTCCGTCATAATCTTGTCTCGCCTTTGGGTTTCAAGCTCTTTTTTCTTTTCTTCTTTCAAACCTTTAACCCTGGAAGCCAACTGCTGTTGCTCACTTTGCAGGGCGTTGTCGCGACCTCCATCCGTCGCGTGTCTGACAAGCCTACCGTTTTTGTCATAAACAGCCGCTTTTCCGCCGCCTCGAGCAGCCATTTGAAGGTCTTTTGCAGTAACATTCCTGTCCTGTCTGTCAGCAACCCATTGCGCCATTTGGTCAGGTGGAATACCCCTTGCTTTTGCAATTTGTTCCCAAGCCTGTTTTTTCAGGTACTTGTTTTCATTTATCTTATCAGCGGCTGTTGCAGAGCCACTGTCGGTCGTAAGATCGCCACTTTCCGCAACAACTTTTTCAAGTGCCTTCTTGCTGGTTGCCCTCTTGTTCTTAGCTTGTTGGTCGCGACGCAACTGAGCACCAGCCACGCCTTGGAATCTTGCATCGTCTCTGTGTTGCTTTACGTATTCTGCTAATTTCGCCTTGTCAACCTTGAAGTTATCCATGCCTTTTTCTACGTGCTCATCCCTTTTCTTTAGGCGCTTCGCTTTTTGCGCGGCTGTTTCATTTGCTGGTGCAGGGTTGGCAGCGTCAAACTCGGCATTAAGCCTCTTCCTTTCAGCCGTTTCTTGATTTTTTACGCCTTCGCCTTCCAAAACTTGACTGTTAAGATCGTCTTTGTTCATTTGTGAACGTGCTTGTGCCCGCGCCGCCGCACCGGCGATGCCGCCTTTTGTAACCGCGTTTGCTCTTGCAAGGTGCTGTTCTGCAGTCTCACCAGCCCTTGGTCCTTCTTTAAGGATTCGATCTCTCATTGAATTACGCTCTGCTGATTTTTCCTGCTGGGCACCAAGACGTTTGTTTGCCCACATTTGCTTTGCCGTATTCATTCTGTTCGCAGTATCAACAGCTTTTTTTGCCATGCCCATTGGGTTTATGACACCGCCCTTGCCAAACATTTTCTTTTCTTCCATTGGGTCTGCACCAAGCATTGTCTGAATGGTTGTTCGAACCTTTGGCAACATGGACAACAGGGCAATGGATACAATACATTTTGTAATCGTGTTAAGAATACCGTTTTGGAACCATCTTATCGCATCAAACGCCGGCAAGATTACAAAGAACAGGTTCAACGATAATACCGGAGCGTACGATGAAATAGCTTTTCTATAGAACGGTTTGACAAACGCGTTGTTGAATTGCGCGCCATCGTCGAACGGGAAGAACGCCAACGTAACAGGGCTGAACATATACAAAATGCCCAACTCAGCAATACGTTGAATCATCGCAAATGCAAACGAGTTATAAACCCCCATCGCAACGAAAAGACCGCCAAACCCAACAATCCAGTTAAATGACATCTTGTCGTACATGATGAAAACGGCTTTGATATTGGTATATTTCATTTGGCCATAACTTCTTCTTTTAAAGAACCACCTTTCATCGTCAAAAAGTTTTAAGTATTCTGTCACGTTTCTGCGACGCTTAAACATGTTGTCAATCCAATTAGCATAGTCTTCCTGTTCCGTAGTAGAAAGATCCATAAATGACCATGGTTCTTCACCTTCGGGTAGTTGATGCGCCTCATCAGTTTCTACCTCCTCGGATCCATTCCCTTGCCAGTGCAACGACGGATTTGTATTATAATCATAACTTAACTCGCCGCCTGGGTTACCTCTAACAATCATATACCAATAGTTGAACATTGTTAAATTGGCAACACTCCCTGGTGGCGTCACTAAACCTTGACCGCCTTCGTTTGTCAAATGGAAATAAGAAGCACTCAACATACCAGCGTCCCGAAGGTTTTTATTAATCGGACGGCCCCTACGATCCACAGTGATGGCATAATAGTGATAGGTACCAGTACCCCAAGGCAAGTCCACCATCAAACTGTTTATTGATTCAATGGCACCGCCGGCATTTTCAAATTTGTAATATGCATCAACATTATTAGCACCTCCTGATTTCCATAAGGCATCCTCGTAAAACAAATTGTCAGGGTCAGTAATATCATTCCGCGGAGCGTCTCCTGTGTTCGGATCAGCGGACCCAGCTGTAGGACCATTGGGGTCAGCCATGCTATACATTTTCCCACGACTCGGACCAAAACCATCATTACCGGTAACAGGATGCCTTGTGATACGCGCAAAGCCTTTATGCTCGTTCCTTGTATTCTTGTTATTCCAAGCACGCGCGACCCTTTTCGCTTGACCTTTTTGGTCCATAACAAAAATTGGTAAATTATGGTTGAATATCTCGTGAGGCCTGTGCCAGCTATTCTTGCCAAACAAATTTCGTACGGCACCAAAGCCCCCATGGTCGCGGGCGGCAATCGCTATTAATTCTGCCTCCTCTTCTCCGCCTTCATGCGCCTCTCTGGCATGCTTGGCAGAAAACGGACCATTTGCAAGCTCCTCGATATCAAATCGTATGATATAAAACCTCTCTCTTATCGGGTTTTTCAAAGGTCTCCTGCCCTCATAGCCGGCATTGAGACCTGCGCCCGGCACAGCCCCAGATGGCAAAGAAGCAGGAAACGTTAGCATAAACCTGTTCGACATTATTTGACCGGTTGCGGTTTGCTCCTCGGCAAACGCCGGACTTGTTCCAGGAGTACAACGGCACCATGGAATGTACCAGTGCGGGCAACCCAGTGGGTACTTGACCTCCCCCTCATAAGGGTTATTCGGGTCGGCACCATAAAAGATTTGGATTGATTCGGGGCTGACAGTCCACACCCAACCTTTTTCCCTGTTGTGTGCAATCGTCGCCGCATACAAGTTCTGGTCGCTGACCAAGTCGGGTTGTCGCATAGTCCTTGCCTCGATACCCTGCGACACACGGTTACCTTGCGCAACCATCGCGACAAAGATTACGCCGCCAATACCGCCGTCAGGGTCATAGCCCGTCGCGCGGTCAAGCGCACGCAAAACAACGCTTGATAATTGCAAGCCGATAACGCACGCAGCGGTAACAAACATGAAAAGAACCATGGCTTTTACCATGCGGAAAACCAACACGTACGGGTTTCCGCCGTGTTTATCTTTATAATGCTCACGAATAATTTGCAGAATAGTAAAGAAAATCAACATGATTGTAGCAAATGCCACAAGGTTTGTAAAAATTTGCCGCACACCGCGGTTATTAATAATAAGAACGGTAATGTCCGCACCGGATTCAACACCGGATTGTACCGGGTTCAACCCAACGAACATCCGAAAGACGTCCTCGATCAAGTTGACGAGAGCCGCACCGCCTAACCAAATAAGGTAGACGAATTTTAAAAGCATTTCAATTAAACCATCAATTAACGCACCTACGAAGTTCCCACCCCCCGGTCGGCTATTAAATTATTCAAATTAACACCCGCCCCATTGTTTGACCATATAGAATATATCTACCACCCCTTTCAAAATTTTGCAAACAAAAACGCGGTATTTCTAAATAATGTTACTGACTTTTTTCGCGGGTTTTCCATCGGCGCCAATTATATCGAGAGAGCCGTCGATGTTCAAACCGTCAATATCGCAATACTTTTTATACTTTGCCAAAACTTGTTCGTCGGCTAGCGGCGTAGAAGTAAGTTCGCGGATGATTTCGCTTGCCAAATCGCAAGCCGGCACCGTAGTATTTAAAAAACCCATACGGTCTTTTAAGTCGTTTGGTACAACTTCGGTTTGAACAAGATTTATGCCGATGCCGATGATCAAGCTGTCAGCCACTTTTTCTATTAACACGCCCCCAATTTTTTTATCGCCAAGGTTAATATCGTTAACCCATTTAATTGTTACTTCTCGCCCGTCTGTTACGAATCGCGATACAACGTTTGCGACACAAACTGCAGCGAAACCGGTAGCGAATTTATATCGGAAATCTTTTTCCCAAAGCACCAAAGACATATACAAACCGCCAAGTGGGCAATAGTACGGTCGCCCTGCCTGACCGTACCCACCGGTTTGGCGGTCGGCGATGATACAAAACGGCGCAGACTTTTCACCGCTTTTTAAAAGTTCTTTTGCACGAAGGTTCGTTGAGTCTATCGTATCATATTTGATTATTTTAATATCCAAGATTTCTAAACCTTTTATATCGTTGCTCTACAATTTTGTCGGCGGTTACTTTGCCAAAGTCCTTCAAAAACTTCTCAACGGTTCCGCGTGTTTCTTCGATAATATTTTTGTCGGTTTCAGGAATGATTTTTTCGATAACGCCAAGTTTCAATAAATCATCCGCTGTGCATTTCAAATTCTTGCACGCATCGGCGACGCGAGCTTGGTCCTTCCACAAAATGGATGCGCAACCTTCCGGCGAAATCACTGAATAAATCGCATTTTCCGCCATAGCAACATAATTCGCCACAGCAAGAGCAAGCGCCCCGCCACTGCCGCCTTCACCGATTATTATTGAAAGAATCGGAACACGCAATGCCATCATCTCGGCAAGGTTTTTTGCTATAGCCTCGCCTTGGCCGCGCTCTTCCGCTTCCAATCCCGGATATGCACCAGAGGTATCAACAAAACAAATTATAGGGCGTCCGAACTTTTCCGCCTGCCTCATAAGTCGCAAAGCCTTACGGTATCCTTCCGGATGCGGCATGCCGAAATTTTTGGCAAGTTTTTCTTTGATGTCTTTGCCTTTATCGATACCGATAATTGTAACAGCGGTTTTGCCAAAATACCCTACCCCGCCGATTATTGCTCTGTCATCGCCGAATACACGATCGCCGTGCATTTCGATAAATTCGTCGAATAGCGTTAAATAATCCGCAAATGTCGGACGATTCGTGGCACGGGCGAGTCTTACTTTTTCAACTACTTCCATCGCCACCTCCGTGAAGTTTCAAAAGTTTCCCGATAACGTCCTTGTGTTTGGCACGTTCTACAATCAAGTCAATAAATCCTTTCTCAAGGACAAACTCTGCACGTTGAAAACCGACAGGAAGTTTCTTGCGCATGGTTTGTTCAATAACGCGCGGTCCTGCGAAGCCAATCAACGCGGCGGGTTCAGCAATGTTAATATCCCCAAGTGAAGCGAACGACGCCGTTACACCGCCGGTCGTGGGATTTGTGAGGACACTTATATAAAGGAGCCCTGCGCCACTGTGCCGTTTGACTGCGCCGGCGGTTTTCGCCATCTGCATAAGCGACAAAATGCCTTCTTGCATACGTGCGCCGCCTGAGACACTGTAACCTACGACAGGGAGTTTTTCCTTTATCGCATGTTCAAACAAGCGCGCGATTTTTTCTCCGACAATGCTGCCCATTGAACCCATCATGAAATTCGGCTCCATAGCAAAGATTGCGACTTTTGCCCCGCCGATTGTGCCTGTGGCTGTGATAACGGCTTCTGTTTCGCCACTCGCCATAGCCGCTTCCAATTTTTTATCGTACCCTTCGAATCCAAGTATATTTTTTGATTTCAAGTCGCCAGCCATCTCAACAAATTTGCCGTCGTCAAAAAGGTGCACAAGGCGCACCCTAGCGCCAATACGAAAGTGCGTTCCGCAACCATCACATACGAAAATATTTTTTTCCAAATCCGCCGCCGTATGCCGCCGTTTGCAATTTTCGCATGACACAGTTTCAACTTCCTCTTGCTTTACTTTGGCAAGAGCAACGTTTTGGCGGCGTTCGCCTTCAAGCATGTTCATAGGGCGTTTAAATTTCATTTTGGTTTTCCCCGTGCCTCAAGCCATTTTTCTACGAATTTGGTGGTATATGTCGTATCTTCAAATTCAGAGGTGCCAAGCAAATCGTGTTGCATGTCGGCATTGTGTGGCGCGCTATCAATGATAAGTTCACATAGCGCAGCTTTCATTTTGCGGATTGCCTTGTCGCGTTCAGTAGACCACACGATTAATTTCCCAATCATAGAATCATAGAACGGCGGGATTTGATAACCACCGTAAATCGCACTGTCAAAACGCACCCACGGACCGTTCGGGATGTGCAACGTTGTAACCTTGTTCGCGCCTTGCGCAATCTCGTTATTTATACGGCACTCGATTGCATGACCAAGCGGTTTTATTTGCGTCTGCGTAAACCCAAGCTTGTTCCCCGCCGCAACCCTTATTTGCCATTTAACAAGGTCGCGTTGTGTAACAAATTCCGTCACAGGATGCTCGACTTGAAGTCTTGTGTTCATTTCCATAAAATAAAACGTCTGCGACTTTGGTTCATATAAGTATTCCATGGTGCCTGCACCAACGTACTTCAATGCCTTGCCTGCCGCCACGCTTACTTTTATCATCGCCGCGCGAACAGTTGCCGGGATATTTGCAGGTGCTTCTTCGATAAGTTTTTGGTTGCGGCGTTGCATACTGCAATCGCGTTCGCCCATACACACAACATTGCCAAACTTGTCGCCGATAATCTGCATTTCGATGTGCTTGACGCCCGTCAAGAACTTTTCTAAATATACACCGCCGTCACCAAAGTTGCTTTGTGCCTCGGCGGCGGCTGTCCGGTAAGCCGTTTCGAATTCCTCTTCGTTTTCGACAAGGCGAATACCTTTGCCGCCACCGCCGGAACGCGCCTTAATCAGAAGCGGGAACCCGATTTTCTTGGCTTGCCTGATTCCTGATACAACATCCTTGACAACCTCGCATCCGGGGATAACAGGGACACCCGCCGCCGCCATGGTAAGGCGCGCTATGTTCTTATCACCCATCTTTGCGATGACGTCTGGGTCCGGTCCGATAAATACAATTTTATTTTCTGTACACTTTCTTGCAAAGTCGGCGTTTTCGCTTAGGAAGCCGTATCCCGGATGAATTGCTTCGGCACCCGTTACTAATGCTGCGGATAGCACTGCGTCCATATTAAGGTAACTGTCTTTTGCAACCGCTCCGCCGATACATATTGCCTCATCCGCGAGGTTTACCCAAAGACCTTCTTTGTCCGCGACAGAATAAACGGCTACGCACGAAACACCCATTTCCTTACAAGCACGTATCACGCGCACTGCAATTTCTCCGCGGTTTGCCACAAGAATCTTTTTAAACATATTGGAGTATAACGTAAATGCAGGATGGTGCGCAAGTTGAATTATTCTGCAACAAATGTCAATACGATATCGTCGATTGTAACAATGAACTTTTCGCCGTCAAAATCAACTGCAAACGGGAAATCAAAGTCAGAGATTACAAATACTTCATCGTCATATGTAAATGCAAAGGATTCGTCTGCGAACGTGATTGTGTCGTTATTTGTAACATCAATTGCAAGGAACCCAAGGCGCAACCAATCTATCAAGCCTAAAAACCATACGGCATCGTCTGCGTCCGGTTCGTCCGGAATAAATTTCAAGATTTTGTTTGCTTGCTCCCAAAATTCAGTCTCTGCTTTTTCAAATTCCTCAAGAACCTTTGTTGCCGCGTCAAGTATCACCCGGTTTTGCCCGTTGATAAGTGCCTCTTGGGACTCGCTTGGCATATGATGCTCAATGGCATAACTTATGGCTGATTCAAGACTTTTGGTTGATTCATCAATTTCGAACTGTGTCCTAATGGCTTCTGCTAATTCGGTAACATCCATGGCTTCGAGAGCCGCAATTGTCCAAAGATTATTGTCAATGAAATATTCATACAAGAATTCTTCCATTCCGTCATTGGTAAAGTTCCAATCTTTCTTGTCTGTGTCATAGTCATAAAAATGATGTACTAGGTCTACAGTCAGTTCCAACGCAAACGGTCCAACAGCCCACTTACCGGCAATTTTGCTTATCTCTTCGACATCAAGGACCAGCGGCGCTTTTGCCTCTTCAAACATTGCCTCTATCTTTGGTACCCACTTTGCTTTTGCGGTGGCAGCAATGTCAAGAACACACCCGATAAGCGTAAGCATTGCATCGGTGTCCGTGAAATCAATTATAAAGCAACCCATTTCGAAAGTAACAATGGTGTATGTACCGTTCGGAACAACAACCGGCGGTATCCCTTCCTCGACAACTACGGAAAAGTTTGTCGCTTTTCCTTCATAAGTAACAGTCAACACGTGTATACCTGTGGCGGTAAAAATTTTAGAACTGTTAAGACACACGCCTGTTATCCAAGCACCAAGGACATCCTTGTTTTCCGTTGTGCCGTCACTGTAATGAAGTGTTATCTTTGTACCCGCGACGTCAAGTGTGTCGCCCTCGGCGTATACCACCCTGCCTACTGAAAGCATTGTTAATGAACTTAATGTCACGGCGTTAGGGTCTTCGTTAACCAAAACTGTAAAGTTAGCTGTCTTCCCTTCATAAGTAACGGTCAACACATGTGCGCCCGCTGTAATAAAAACTTTGTCACTGTCAAGACCTGCACCGGTTACCCAAGTGATTTCGATGTCTTTTTCTTCCGTTGTGCCGTCGCTGTAATGAAGTATTATTCCGGTGCCCGAGACATCAAGTGTATCGCTAATGTCGTATACTACTCTACCCACCGAAAGCATGGTTATCGAACGCAGTGTTACGTCACCGGGTCCTTCATCGTCATCGCCAACAATTACGTTAAAGTTTGTCCACATCCCTTCATAGGTAACCGTCAATATTTGCATACCTGCTGTTGTGAAAACTTTGTCATTGTCAAGACCGGCACCGGTCACCCAGTCACTTTGAACATCTTCTTGCTTGGTTTCGGCGTCGCTGTAATGAAGTGTAATTTTTGTATTAGCAACATCAAGTGCGTCTCCAACTTCGTATGTCGCCTTGCCAACAGAATGCATGGTTATTGCAAGCAATGTTATCTCGTCTTTTGAATCCCCTTTGCCAAGGCACGCAACCATAAGTAACTTCATTGTCAATATTAAGATACAGACCATTAACAAACTTTGAATTCTTCTTTTCATAATTGCTTTTCCTTTTTGTTCCTAGCATCAAGTAATAATATCACAAAATGCCCAATGCTGTAAACAGGCGCCTTGCATTTTTCACTTGCTATATACCGTGCCGCATATATATAATAGAGGCATGGAAAAAAGATATGTAGACAAACGTACCGGACAACGTATGAAAAACCAAGTGCCCGCAAAAGTCGAAGCGATTGAACTGGCTTTGGTGTTGGCACTGCTTGCCCTTGCGGCGATTGTTATTCCGCTTGCACTTCAAGGGTCCACCGGATTCCTTTCCCAAAACAGCCAGTTCTTTCTTGGTCCCATGGTCAACTGCGCCCTGATTATCGCGGCAGTTAATTTCCGCAAACTAAGTACAACCGTCGCAATATTTGCCCCTAGTGCTTTTGCATTGGCTGGCGGACTGTTCTTGACACTTGGCAACATTTACGCCCTTTACATGATTCCTGCGATCTGGCTTGGCAATGTCACGCTTGTGCTTTGTTTCAAATATCTTTACAAACATAAAAAGCTGCACTTCGCCACTACTGCTTCTGTCGCAATAGTATTGAAGGCAGCCATTATTTTTGCAGGTTTCAATATATTTGTCGCAGTCAGTTTAATCCCGGCGGGAAGCCCGGCAGCAATCGCAATGTTCAGCATGATGGGAATATATCAATTAATTACCGCTACGATGGGCGCATGTTTGGCGGCAGGTTATTTGATTTTGCGGCCGAATTGGTACGTCGTATCAAGATAAGAATATTTGTAATCTTTTTCAAAATAATCGTCAATTTTTCCCAAGAGTTCGTTATTATAATAAAAGCGTAAGCACGGGGTTTTTGTTACGCCGTATTTGTTCATTTCGTCAGTGTTTATGAAAAACTTCGCATAGGTTGCATCTGGGTGGAATTGTTCTTGGATATCTGCAATCGGAACGCTTTTCAATAAACAAGCAACAGTTTCTTTGCGGTTAAATTCAACAATAACAGGACGGCGCACGTTTATACGCTGTTTAAGACGTTCAGGCGTAAGTTCAAATGAATACGCATCATCAATAGGCATCGCGCCGTAACGGTCAATAAAAAGTTCAGTTATTGTACGAGGGTCCCTGTCAATTTCGCGTTGGACCTTTTCACAATCGTCTTTGCCTGTACAAAAACGGATTGCCTTTACCGGGCAATAGGTTACGCACTTGCCGCAATCGTTACATTTTTTGTGGTTAAGTGTCAATGTCTTTCGTTTGTTGTCCCACCCGAACACTCCCTTTTCACACATGTGGATTGCGTTGCAGTCTTCACTGTTGTCACAAATTTTGAAGTTAATTATTGGTGGCATAATGTTCCTCCTTTTGTTTTTCCCGGTACGATATTTTTGTGATTGATTGTAACACAAAACGCGACCTTTGTGAAGTGGGTTTGCTCATTTTCCATTGATTATAAATAATTTTCTAATATTTTACTATCATGGATTAGTTGGCTTTTTGCGCGATACCATTACCGACATAACTATGAAAAATACTCCAAGTACAAAGAGAATTCCGCTTACTCCGTACAGGATATTTCTTAATGCAGTCGGCGGCGTGCCGGTTCCGGCAGCGATAATTGTCAATCCTGTTTGAATAACACCGCTTGCTGTCTCGATTGCTATTGTATATTCACCTGAGGACAGCGTCGACAAATAGGTCTCCTTGATTGTTATAACAAAACTGTTGCTTGGCGCGACTGTATAGTGTTGGTCCTTTACAAGCGTTGTTGTAACGCCGTTTACTGTGATTCTCAAATTTAAAAAGTCAGTAACATCACCCTCGACAGTAATTTGGAAACCGGTACTTGCATTCGCCTTTCCGTCCCATGTACCGTTCGCGCCGCTCTTTATACATTCGCAAGGTTGTTTGACGCATATCGAGAATACAGCGGTGCAACCTGTGCGTTTGCACTGCCCGCTGCAAGCAACGCCTTCATGGTCGTGCCCAAGTCTTGGTGTTACAATATGAGAGCAATCGTTGCGCGCGCAAATCTTGTCCGTTATGCAAGTCGCCGCAGCACCGGAAGTGTCGTGGTTGTTTGCGTTAATTGGGTTCAACTGTGTTGTGCAAAGTGTACATGTTTGTGGCGCTATACAAGTCGCCACTGCACCAGGGTTATGTGCGTCTTCATCAATTTCTATTACCCGAGTGCCTGTATGAGTACAACCGTCGCGTTCGCACTTGGTGTTCATTGTACCTGTTGCAACACAAGTTGCTGCTTGTGCCGTTGTTGTATCAATCATGTCGCCATGAGCGTTTTCGTTAATCGCAATTGCGCGTGTACCGACATGACCGCACTCGTATTCGCACTTTGTATTCATTGTGCCTGTGGCAACACAAGTCGCAGCTTGAGCAAGAGTCGTATCAACCATCGCACCATGAGCGTTTGCGTCAAGACCTACTACGCGTGTGCTTGTATGACCGCAATCACGCTCGCACTTTGTATTCATTATTCCTGTGGCGACACAAGTCGAAGCGTGTTCGAGGGTCGTATCCAGCATCTCGCCGTGACCAAGTTTTGTAATGGCGGTTACATCTTCATAAGCACAATGCTTGCAAGACACTGTTATCGAACCATCTTCAGTACAAGTTGCATTAATCGTGACAGTTGTAGTGTCATGAGGAATGATTTGCGCAAGTTCAACGTGACACAATGTACATGTCTGGGCTGTCGTACATGTCGCCGCTGGCCCAGGGTTATGCGCGGTTGGGTTAACAGGGTTAATTTCTCTCGTACACTCTGTACAGGTTTGCAGCGTTGTACAGGTCGCCGCTGCGCCAGGGGTGCAAATACCCCCAGGTGTAATTTCCGTGAAACAGTCCAGGCAAGTAACAGCATCTTCACAAGTCACTGGTACGCTTGAACGGTGGGCGTCCGGGTCAACAGGCTCAAGTTCTTCTTGGCATACTTTACATGTTTTTTGGTTTATACAAGTTGCGTCAGGTCCGGTGTGGTCGTGGCCTAGTGCCGAGCCTTCGACGTTTCTGTTATCCGTATCTTCACAAAGACTACATTCGTAATGATCAATTGCGTCATCTACGCATGTAGCAGACGTTGTGCCCTTCTTTACCCAAATGTGTTCCAATATCGGAGCAATTTCTTCAGAACACACTGCGCAAAGTTGTGGGCTTGTGCAAGTTGCCGGATGACCGCTGTCGTCATGACCTAAAGCGGTATCTTCAATGTCTCTGTCGTCTGTCTCAAGACACCAACTGCATTCCCAGTGTTCAATTTCGTCATCTTCACATTTTGCCGGCGTTGTGTCTGTCTTCACCCAATTATGGTTGTCCGGATCAGCTTCGCCATACTCGCGCGTATCTTCACGACCGCACAAACAGAATCTGTGTTGTACTTCTTTCGCGCTGCAAGTAGCAACCGTCTTTGTCACCCACTCGTCCCAATCCTCAACGCAATTCAAATGGTCTTTGGCGCTGTCTCGTTCTTCGTAGTGCCCGCAACCATGGAGGCAAGTTTTTCTTTCCTTACCTGCCGCTACGCATGTTGCAGATGTGTGTACCGCCCATTCTGATGGCATGTCATGAGCATTCTCGTCAATTGCTATTACACGTGTGGACGTATGCTCGCAATCCTCACGCTGGCATTTTGTATTCATTGTTCCGGTAGCAACGCAGGTAGCGCCCTGAAGAACTGTTGTGTCGATTATGTCGTGACCGAGTTTCCCAAGTACAGTCACATCCTCATAATCACAGTCTTTACAAGTTACCGTTATCGAACCATCTACCTCACAAGTTGGGTCAATTGTTACAGTTACAAGATCACATTCCGGACAACGCCCGCAAATCTCGCAAATGCCGCACTTGAGCTCTTCTTCGCATACTTCGCACTCTTCTCCGCAATATGGTGTTTCACCTTCGTACTTGTGACCAAGTGCAGGTCCTGTTATTGATTTACAATCATCGCATATTTCTGGGTCTTCACATGTGGCTGGGATGATTGTTTCGTGTGGGAGGGAATCAATTGGCGCGTCGCACTCCGTACATTTCTGGTTCGGCGCGCATGTTTCCGCTATGCTGTGCCTGTTGCAATTACAACAGTCTTCGCATACAAATTCTTCTTCGCATACTTCGCACTCTTCTCCGCAATATGGTGTTTCACCTTCGTACTTGTGACCAAGTGCAGGGATATTAGTTACTTCTTCATAGTCGCAATTTGCACAACTTTCCGTTGATGTTCCGTCAGTTGTACAAGTCGCGCCAACAACAACAGGAGCGCCAAGGTCATGGCCTTCGCATGTACAGCAGCCTTCTTCGCATGTAAATTTTTCGTCGCATACTTTGCATTCTTCACCACACTCTGGTTCATCGTCTGAATATTTGTGACCAAGGGCCGGAATTTCGGTTACTTTCTTGTCGCCACATGTTTCGCAAGTTTCTGTTTTTGATCCCGCTGTTGTGCACGTTGCATCAACAATGACTGGCGTACCATAGTCGTGACCTTCACATGTGCAGCAACCTTCGTCACAGATATACTCCTCTTCACATACTTCGCATTCTTCTCCGCAGACCGGTTCTACGCCCATATATTTGTGGCCGTTGCAATAGCAACAGTCTTCGCATTCGAATTTTTCTGTGCAGTTTGGGTGTGTGCACTCGGTTACCCC
>Ga0123353_10002982_pt1 | contig 21189 bp, 17 predicted proteins | sample TergutLab28metaG_3_FD_92763 | JGI IMG/M metagenome (GOLD analysis project Ga0123353, IMG submission 92763) | Labiotermes labralis P3 segment gut microbial communities from Petit-Saut dam, French Guiana - Lab288 P3 | ecosystem: Host-associated > Arthropoda: Insects > Digestive system > Gut ... | reverse complement strand
CGCGCCGAAGCCAACCATCAGCGTTGCTCCGGGCTACAAGGCCGTGTGGAATGCGGAATATGTCGGTACAGACGCAGTTACGGGTGACCTGACGTTCGTCATCTCGACAGACAAGGTTCACACTGTAACGTTCATCTTGGGCAACACCCTCGCGACGGAGGACGACTGCTATTTCGATAATATCGACGACGGCTCCATATTAAGCGAGGTTGCGCCTCTGCCGCGCGTTTCAGCTCCAAAGGGCTACAAGGTCGTTTGGGATCCGCCATACAACGGCTCGTTAGCGGTCAGAGAAGACCTGGTGTTCACGGCCGAGGCGGTTTGGGACGACGGCCAATGGCACACAGTTACTTTCAATTTGGCCGGCCGCGGAACAAGCTCTGATCAGCTCGTCTTTGAAAACATCCTTGACGGCACGCTTTTGAAAGACTCGGATGTCGTCGTTCCGAACGTGACTGCGAACGTAGGCTATACGTTCCTCGGCTGGTATCCCGCGTATGACGAAGAGACTGTCGTTGACCGCGACTTGATATACTTCGCCGTATACAAGGAGCCTGTGGTTCCAACCGGCCCAACCGGGACGACGAACACCACCTCCACTTATCCGGAGCGTCCGAGTTCCACCACGCGTGAGTTCACGACCGTCCCGTACGTGCCCTTTACGGGAACTTTCGGCGACGGTGACGCCACGAAGCAGGGCGGAACCACGGCGGTCACAGCGGCGGGCGATCCGTCCGGCGTGTCGCAGCAGACGACGGCCGGCGGCGGGGGAGACGGCGTGTCGCAGGAGAATGCGGCGAACCCGAATACCGGCAGCAAGCAAATGACGGGCATAGCCGTGATCGCGGTACTGTCGGCGCTCACCATAGGAATCACGGTCAGAAAGAAAAAAGATGAGGACGAATAAGCTAAGATGATATAAAAATTCTCCCGTGCTTTTGCTGATTGCGGAAGCACGGGAGTTATTTTTGTTTGTAAATCGGAAAATGTGAGTTTTTGATTGACATTGTGTGGTGAAATATGGTAACATAATATGTACGCCTATATACGCATAAGGATGGATCGTAAACATGAAAAAACAAAGGGAATCGGACGCCGCAAGGCTTTGCAGGAAACAATTTCTTCTGAACAATAAGAAGAATTTCTTTTTGACCATATTGACTGTTTTTGTCATGGCCGGATCGAGACTTCTGCTTGCTTTCATGACGCGCGGCATCACCGAAGCGATGGAGTTGAAGGATCTCGGCAGACTCAGGGACGCTCTCATTTTTGCGGGCTTTGCGGCGGCAGGCGGACTGTTTACCGGTCTGATGTCGAAAACCTACCGTAACCGGTATATGAAAGAAGGGCTTTCACAGTTCAAAAAGTACGTGTTTGACAAGCTCTTTCAAAAGTCTATCGGACAGTTCGGCGATACGTCGTCGGGGAAATTCATATCCGCTTTTTCCAACGACATCAATTCGATTGAAATAAACTATCTTGCCGGAAATATCCATCTGATCAGTCAAGTCATATCGTTTGTCGGCGGATTCTTCGCCATGCTTTATGTTGACTGGCGGCTCATGCTTTGCGTGATGGTCACGGCGCTTGGGCCCATGTTTGTGTCGATGAAATACGGCCGCAGGATCAAGACCCGGGAGCGGCAGACCTCAGAAATCAATGAAGGCTTCGTCGATCAGATCAAAGATCTGCTCAACGGCTTTATCATCATCAAAAGCTTCAAGGCGGAAAAGGAAGTCCTCCAAATCTTTGACAAGCAGAACGCGGAGCTGGAGGAGACGAAACGCGCCAGACGTGAAGCCAACGATATGGTGGGTATTATCAGCGAGGCGTCGTTTACGATCGTGCTGATCGTGCTTGTCGCGGTAGGAACCTTCTTCGTCTTTGGCGGAACGATGACCATCGGCAGCGTTTTGGCGTTCGTGCAGCTTTCAAGTGAAGTTCTTAACCCCATCTCGAAAATTGTCACGCTGTGGAGCAACCACAAGGCGGCTGTCGGACTTGTCAGCAGGATTTCAGACGTGATTGAGGCGAAAGATGACAGCTGTGACAAAATAGAAATAACGGATATAGAACAGTCGATCATGCTGCAGAACGTGTCGTTTTCCTATGACGACGGCAAAATGGCCATATCCGACGTGTCTATTGAATTCGAGAAGGGGAAGAGCTACGCTGTTGTCGGCAGCAGCGGCGGCGGAAAATCGACGCTGCTGCGGCTTCTGCTGGGGCACTTGAGCCATTATCAGGGCGAAATCACGATAGACGGCAAGGAGCTTCGCTCCATCAACCTGGACAGCCTGTACGACGTGATTTCCGTCATACAGCAAAACGTGTTCCTGTTTGACAGCAGCATAAAAGACAACATCACCATGTTCAAAAGCTTCCCGCAGGAGAAATACCGCGAGGCCATAAGCATGGCCGGGCTTTCCGCGCTGATAGACGAAAAGGGGGACGATTACGACTGCGGCGAGGCGGGCGGCAACCTTTCCGGCGGTGAAAAGCAGAGGGTGTCCATCGCGCGGTGCCTGATCCGTGAAACGCCGGTACTGCTGATGGACGAGGCGACGGCGGCGCTGGACAACGCCACGGCGGCAGCCGTCAGCAACGCTATTTTGGATATCGACGGACTCACGCGGATCATCGTCACGCACAAGTTCGAGGAAAGCATCATGCGCAGGTACGACCGCATCATCGTCATACAAAAGGGCGGCGTGGCGGAGAGCGGGACTTTCGACGAGCTGATGGGAATGAAGAAATATTTTTATTCGCTGTTCAATGTGGCGCAGGAGGAAGATGAGCTTCAACCAATAAATCTATAAAAATTTTGAATAAGGACGGATTACAACAATGCCATTAGTGTCAACAAAAGAAATGTTCCAAAACGCTTATGCGGGCGGCTATGCCGTGGGCGCGTTCAACGTGAACAACATGGAGATCATTCAGGGTATCGTGGGGGCGGCGAAAAAGCTGAACTCGCCGCTGATCCTGCAGGTGTCAAAGGGCGCGCGCGCTTACGCGAACCACACGTACTTAACGAAGCTTGTTGAGGCCGCCGTGCTGGAAACGGGTCTGCCCATCGCCCTTCACCTTGACCACGGCCCCGATTTTGAGACGTGCAAAAGCTGTATCGACGGAGGCTTTACGTCAGTGATGATCGACGGCTCCGGGTTTTCATATGAGGAAAACGTGGCGGTGACGAAAAGGGTCGTCGATTACGCCCACGAGCGCGGCGTGACCGTCGAGGGCGAACTGGGCAAGCTCGCCGGCGTCGAGGACGACGTACAGGTCGCCGCTGAGGACGCGCTGTTCACAAACCCCGACGAGGTGGAGGATTTTGTCACGCGCACGAAAGTCGATTCCCTGGCCATCGCCATCGGGACGAGCCACGGCGCGTATAAGTTCAAGCCCGGGCAGGATCCGAAGCTGAGATTGGACATATTAGAGGAGATCAGCCGCCGTTTGCCCGGCTTCCCCATCGTCCTGCACGGCGCAAGCTCCGTTCCGCAGGAGTTCGTCCGGCTCGTCAACGAGTACGGCGGCGCGATGCCCGACGCCATAGGCATACCTGAAAGCGAGCTGCAAAAGGCGGCTAAGATGGCCGTGTGTAAAATAAACATCGACTCCGACCTGCGCCTCGCCATGACCGCTGCCGTGCGTCAATATCTGCATGAAAATCCCGGGCATTTTGATCCGCGGCAGTATCTTGCCCCGGCACGCGCGGCCATTGAGGAAATGGTGGAGCATAAAATAAAAAACGTGCTGGGATGTGCGAATAGGTGTTAGAAACTCGTTTTGCCGTGTCCCTACACAAGGTTTGCTGAACAATCATGCACTTCAAAGAGGTAAAGGGAATCCTTTCGGCGCGCAATGGCATGAACATCTACCGGGGCTGTACCCACGGCTGTATTTACTGCGACAGCCGCAGCAAATGCTATCAGATGGATCATGACTTCGAGGATATCGAGGTCAAGGTTAACGCGCCGCAGCTGCTTGAACAGGCGCTGATCAGAAAGCGCAAAAAATGCGTTATAGGTACGGGTTCGATGTGCGACCCGTACCTGCATCTTGAGCGCGAAATTATGTATACGCGCAAATGCCTTGAGATCATCGACAGGCACGGCTTCGGCGTGACGCTGCTGACGAAATCGGACATGCTCCTGCGCGATCTCGATCTGCTCAAAAGAATAAACGAAAAATCCACCTGCATCGTTCAGATGACGCTGACGACATACGATGAGGACCTGTGCCGCGTAATCGAGCCGAACGTCAGTACCACGCGCGAACGCTTTGAGGCGCTGAAGATCCTGCGCGATAACGGCATAGAAACGGCGGTCTGGCTGTGCCCCATTCTGCCGTTTATCAACGACACCGAGGAGAATCTTCGCGGGATACTGGACTACTGCTTTGAGGCGGAGGTGCGGGGTATCCTCTGCTTTGGTATGGGGCTGACCCTGCGCGAGGGCGACAGGGAATACTTTTATGAGAATCTCGACAGGAATTTCCCGGGAATGAAACAGAAGTACCGGGAGAAGTACGGCCTGAGCTATTCGATTCACAGCGACAACAGCAGGGCGCTGACAAGGCTTGCCCGCGCGGAGTGCAGAAAGCACGGCGTCGAAAGCGACACGGGGCGGGTGTTTGAATGGCTGGGGACGTATGTTGATAAACAGATAGGGGAGCAGATGAGCCTTTTCTAGGGCCTGTTGACACTAATAAACAAATATAAAGGTGAGGTCACATGAACAACAATATTCTTCACATGAACAATCCCGCCGGCATATGGGACAACGCGTCCCCCGTGGGAAACGGCCGCCTTGGCGCGATGGTGTTCGGCCTGACCGACCGCGAATGCTTGCAGATCAACGAGGAGAGCGTCTGGTCGGAGATAGAGCAGCCGAAGCGTTTCCCGGACTTCCGCGAAAAGATCGACTACGTGCGCAAGCTCTTTTCAGAGGGACGCAACGGCGAGGCCGACGAGTGGGCGGAAGCGAATCTGCGCGGCATGCCCCGTATAAAATCCTATGAGACGGCGGGCGAGTTTTATATTGATTTCGGCGACGAAAGTCCCGTGGAGGACTACAGCCGAAACCTGTTCATGAATGATGGCGTGCTCGGGGTCGCGTATCAGAAAAACGGCGCGCGGTTCAAAAGCACGACGTTTGTATCCCGAAAAAGCGATGTGATCGTACATAAAATCAGCGCGGAAAAAGGCATAGGCTTTACGCTGTCCTTTGAGCGCGAGAAGCTTTTAAGCGCGAAAGCCGCGGACGGCGTTTTACTGTGCGAGTGTACGACGGCGTTCGGCGATCACCGTTTCGCCGCCGCCGCGAAGGTGGTTTCCGACGGCGAGGTCACAGCGCAGGGACAGGCGATCCGCGTCGGGTCGGCGAGGGAAACGGTGATCTATATCAGCGTCGTGACAAGCTTCCGCCAAACTGACTACAGGGATGCCTGTCTATCTAATCTGTCGCTTGGGCTTTCAGATTATGAATCCGTAAAAGAGGAGCATGTCCGGGACTTTTCCGCGCTCATGGGCCGCTCGGAGGTCTGTTTGGAGGACGATTCCGTCCTTGACGGGCTGACCGTCACGGAACGTCTCGCGCGATTGAAAGAGGACGAAAGCAGAACAGACTTCGGCCTGATCTCCCTGTACTACACTTTCGGAAAGTACCTGCTCGTCTCGTCGAGCCGTCCCGGGAATCTGCCCGCCAACCTGCAAGGGCTTTGGGCGTGGAAAATGGAGAATCCCTGGGATTCTGACTATCACACGAACATCAATCTGCAAATGAACTACTGGCAGGCGGAGGCCGCGAACGTGTCCGAGTGCACATTGCCGCTGTTCGACTACATGAACGGATATCTGCTGCGTTCAGGCGAAGAGACGGCCAAGGAGCTTTATAAGGTTAGCGGGTCGGTCTCCCATCATATCAGCGACATATACGGCTTCACCGTGCCCGCCGACGGGCTGTGGGGACTGTGGCCTTTAGGAAACGCCTGGCTGGCTCACCACATGTGGCAGCATTATCTGTATACCGGGGACGCAGGATTTTTGAAAGATACGGCGTATGAGTTTATCAAAGAGACGGCGCGGTTTTTCCTGGAGTACATGTTTGAGGACGCAAAGGGCAGACTGCTGTCCGGCCCGTCCACATCGCCGGAGAACCGGTATCTTTTCGGCGCGGACAGGCGGCCCGTGTACCTGGCGATATCGCCGACCATGGATGTGGAAATCATCGGAGCGCTGCTTCGCTTTTACATAGAAACGGAGAAGCTTCTGGGACTTGATCCGGCGCTTGCGGGGAAAGCGGCTCAGGCTCTTGAAAAAATGCCGAAGCTCTCTGTAGGCAAGCACGGCCAGCTGATGGAGTGGCTGGAGGATTACGACGAGGCGGAGCCGGGGCACCGCCACATCTCCCACGCTTTCGCGCTGCACCCCGATAACGCGATCACGCGCCGCACACCGGAGCTGTTTGACGCGATCCGCGTGACCATCGAGCGCAGACTCAAAAGCGGCGGCGGGCACACGGGCTGGAGCAGGGCGTGGATCATCAACCTGTTCGCGCGCCTGAGAGACGGCGGCGCGGCCTATGACAACGTGATCAAGTTGCTGACAAAGTCCACGCTGGACAATCTTTTCGACACGCATCCGCCTTTCCAGATTGACGGTAACTTCGGCGGCGGCGCGGGCATCGGGGAGCTGCTGTTGCAGAGCCACGAGGGCTTCATCTCGCTGCTGCCCGCTGTGACGGAAAAGTACGCGGGAAGTTTCCGGGGCCTCAGGGCGCAGGGGAATGTCGAGGTGTCGGCAGAGTTCAAAGGCGGTTTAGTGAAAAGCTTTACTTTGCTTTCGGGCGCGGGCAAAATGGTTTTTGTCGAGCTGCCCGAGCGGCAGAAAGGCGCGGTTGTTTTGGCGGACGGCATGGCTGTTAAAGCGGATGAGGCGGGGCTTTATAAAATTGAGCTGCGGGCGCATAAGCCGTGCTATGTTAGATGTTAGACTGTAGACGGTAGATGTTAGACGCGGCTCAGGAACGCTGTGCGCAGAATGGCAGGGCCGGGGTTGCGTCCCCGGCCTCCGCCTGTACAGAGCGCGAATTGTTCCCTGATTACCCTTGAGTAACCACTGATTAAATCGGATGCCGTCGTCTTGCCGGATCTTTTTCCGTCAGATCGCCCGAAATTTCTTGATATACGTCAGTATTATCCGCGAAATTTCAAACAATCTAACGAAAAAATCTCTCGACAATACAACGTCCCCGATTTAATCAGCGGTTACTTGACACCTGAATGTATAAGGCGTATAAATTAGCTCTTTCATTTTTAAAACAAGTGTGCTAAAATATAACATATAGATTTCAAATAAAGGAGCAAACAAAATGGCCGACAAAAAAACCTCCTCGAAGCCCATGTCGCCGTCGGACGATAAGAAGCAAGCGCTTCAGACGGCTTTGGCGCATATCGAAAAGACCTACGGCAAGGGAAGCATCATGCGTTTGGGCGAGAACGTGGGCATGAACGTCGCGTCGATTCCCACGGGGTCGATCGCCCTTGACATTGCCACGGGAATCGGCGGACTGCCCCGGGGACGTATCATAGAGATATACGGGCCCGAGGCGTCCGGCAAGACGACCCTGGCCCTGCATGTGGTGGCCGAGGCACAGAAAGCCGGGGGCGAGGCCGCTTTCATCGACGCGGAGCACGCCCTTGACCCTGTCTACGCCGGAAATTTAGGCGTGGACGTGGCTTCGCTGCTCGTTTCCCAGCCCGACAACGGCGAGCAGGCGCTGGAGATCGCCGAGGCTTTGGTGCGCTCCGGCGCGATAGACGTGATGGTCATCGACTCCGTGGCCGCCTTGGTGCCGCGGACGGAGATCGAGGGCGAGATGGGAGATTCCCACGTGGGACTGCACGCGCGGCTCATGTCACAGGCACTGCGCAAGCTGGCGGGGGCCGTGAATAAATTCAACACGATCATCATATTTATCAATCAGCTGCGCGAAAAAGTCGGCGGCATGAGTTCATACGGCGGCTCCAACGAGGTGACGACGGGCGGGCGGGCGCTGAAATTTTATGCGTCCATGCGCATCGACGTGCGGCGTATCGAGACGCTGAAAACATCGAACAACGATTTTATCGGTAACAGGACACGGGCGAAGATCGTCAAAAACAAGGTCGCACCGCCGTTCAAGGAAGCGGAATTCGATATCATGTACGGCAAGGGCATATCGAAGTCAGGTGAGCTTTTGGACCTGGCCGTGAACCTCGACATCGTGAAAAAAAGCGGCGCCTGGTTCTCCTACGGCGATGAACGTCTGGGGCAGGGACGCGACAACGTCAGGGAATACATCGAAAACAAGCCCGAGCTGATGGCGGAGCTTTTGGCGAAGATACTGGAAAACAAGGACGCGCTGACAAAGACCCCGTCAAAAAGCGGAAGCAAAAAAGGATCGGCCTCCTCATCAGACCGTCCGACGACGCTGACGAAAACGAAGCCGAAGCCCGCCGATATAGACCTTGATATCGCGGTTGACGACGATTAGATTATGAAGCTTGAATCGAAGCCGGGCAAGGGGAATAAGATACATATCTCCGTTGACGGCGAATACGCGACGACTGTTGACGCGGATTTCTGGTACTCCTGCGGATACAGTGACGGCGAGGATCTGGACGATGACGATCTGGCGGAATTCCTTTATGAGACCGATACGCGCCGGGCATACAACAAGGCCGTCGGTCTTTTGGCCGTGCGCGACCATGGCCGGGTTGAGCTTATCCGCAAGCTTGCCGCGTTTTTCGGCAGGGACATAGCCGAAAGCGCGGCGGACCTGCTGACGGAGCAGGGCTTCATCGACGACGAAGCCTATGCCCAAAAGCTGGCGGAGTCGCTTTTCCGGCGCAAGAAATACGCGCCTGAGCGTATCAGGCGCGAGCTTACGCTTCGGGGAATTGACCGCGAAACTGCGGAATACGCCGTTTCCATGCTTGAAGCAGACGAGCGCGAGAGCATAGAGAGCTTGCTGGAAACGAAGTTCGTGAACTCACTGTCGGACGAAAAGGGCGTAAGGCGCACGTTTAACGCGCTTATACGGATGGGGTACGATTTTGTGGATGTGCGAAATGTAATACGGAACTACATTGAAGATTAGAATATTGAGGGTGATAACATGCCGAAAATAGGTTTGATCTCACTGGGCTGCCCAAAAAACCAAGTTGACGCCGAGATGATGCTCGCCGCGCTGGAAAGCGACGGCTTCGAGATCGTCGATTACGTGGACGGCGCGGACGCGGTGATCGTCAACACCTGCGGCTTCATTGACGACGCGAAAAAAGAAGCCATCGAAAATATCCTGGATATGATTGAACTGAAAAATGAGGGCATAATAAAAAAGATCGTCGTGACGGGCTGCCTCGCGCAGTCACAGCAGTTCGGTATTTTTAAGGAGCTGCCGGAGGTAGACGCCGTCGCCGGCATAGGCGCGAACGGGCGTATCGCGGAAATTGTCCGTGATACCTTTTTGAAAAGTGTGGTGTTCGACTGCCCCGATCAGTCGGAGATGCCCCTTGAGGGACAGCGTCTCTTAACCACGCCGGATTATTGGGCGTACCTGAAAATCGCGGACGGCTGCTCCAACAACTGCGCCTACTGCGCCATTCCGGGAATACGGGGGCCGTTTCGCAGCCGCCCGATGGAAAGCGTTTTGGAGGAAGCGAAGCAGCTGGCCGGTTCGGGCGTGAAGGAGCTTATCCTCATAGCGCAGGACACGACCGGCTACGGCGCGGACCTGTATGGCGGGCTGAAGCTGCCCGCGCTGCTCAATATGCTCTGCGAAATAGACGGAATTGAGTGGATACGCCTGTTATACTGCTACCCCGACAAGGTGACGGACGAGCTGATAGACGTGATGGCAAAGCAGCCCAAGGTCCTGCATTATATGGACTTGCCGCTCCAGCATGCGGACGACGCGATACTGAACGCGATGGGTCGCAAAGGCACGCAGGAGGACATAAGGCAGCTGATAGAGCGCCTGCGCGAACGCATTCCTGACATCGTGATCCGTACGACTTTCATGGTCGGCTTTCCCGGCGAAAGCGAACGTGAGTTCGAGGTGCTGGCCGAGTTCGTCAATGAAATGGAGTTCGACCGTTTGGGCTGCTTCGGCTTTTCGCCGCAGGAGGGCACTCCCGCCTTTGACATGGACGGCCAGCTTGACGACGGGACGAAGCTGCGGCGCGGCGAGATCATCATGGAGGATCAGCACGCCATCGTTTTGGAAAAGAACCTCGCGCGGATCGGCAAAACGTATACGGCACTGGTCGAGGCATACGACGCGTATTCCGACAGCTATGCGGGGCGCTCGTACATGGACGCGCCGGAGATCGACGGGCTGATTTACTTCACGTCCAAAAAGGAGCTTGAACCGGGTGATTTCGCCGAGGTTGAGATCGTGGACGTGCGCGAATATGATTTATTAGGAAAGTCTGAAAGTTGAAAAATTACGCCCGGCATTTATGCCGTTTGCTATCTTTTCAACCTTTAAGTTTTGTGCTTCACAAAAACTTTAAAAGGATGGATTATACGCATGAACTTACCCAATAGGCTGACCGTCGCCCGGATGGTCAGCGCGCCGTTTTTTCTGGCATCCGCGCTCATGGAATTTCCGCATAAGTATCTTGTGTCGGCGATCATTTTCGTCGCCGCCGCGTTTACGGACATGGCCGACGGGAGGCTGGCGCGGAAAAACGATCAGGTCACGGTGTTCGGGCAGCTCTTAGATCCCGTGGCCGACAAGATGCTGACGACGGCGGCGCTGCTGGCCTTTTTGAAGCTGGGACTGTGTTCGGTCTGGATCGTGATGATCATTTTGGCGCGGGAGTTTGTGATCACGTCGGTGCGGCTTGTGGCGTCGGCGCAGGGCGTGGTGATGGCGGCAAACGTTTGGGGCAAGCTGAAAACCGCGTGCCAGATGATATTTACGGCTTTGATCCTTGTTTTGGGCGAGCTTGAGGAGGCGTTTTCGGTTTTTGAACGCCTCGGGCCGCTCACTTTTCCGGGACTGTCGAATATCCTGCTGTGGATAACGGCGGCGCTGGCACTTGTTTCCGGCACGACATATTTGCTGGCAGGCAGGAAAAGTGTTGACTTTTCAAAGTAAGTTGATTATAATAATGTTAGACTTAGATACTGTGAACGGGAAGAGTAACCGCAAAACGCGCACCAGAGAGGGAGCTATACTCCTTTAACTCCTTAAAATCATAGCAAAAAATTGCGCAAAACTCATAGGTCAAAGCTTTTGCTGATTTTATAGTCGTTAAGGTGTATTTACGCTGGAAAGCTCCTTGCGCAATCGGCGGCGAAGTGCGCCCGGGAGTACGCGGGAGGAAATGCCCGCGCGTCGGCGGCGTTAACGCTTATTGAGCTATAAATCGGAGTGGAACCGCGTGTGAACGCCTCCGTTGCCTTTGGGTGGCGGGCGTTTTTTTATTGAGAATGGAGAATGGAGATGTCTATGTTTACCCGCCTGAAAGAAGATATTGCCAGCGTAAAAGAGCGCGACCCCGCCGCCCGTTCGTGGCTCGAGGTCTGGTTGCTCTATCCGGGGCTCAGAGCCGTGCGTATGCACCGCCGCGCCAACTGGTGCTTCCGTCACAGGCTGTTTTTCGCCGCGCGGTGGATATCCCAGCGGGCGGTGCGCAAGACGGGCATCGAAATCCACCCGGCGGCAAAAATAGGACGGCGTTTCTTTATCGACCACGGCGCGGGCGTTGTCATCGGCGAGACGGCTGAGATCGGCAATGACGTCACTTTATATCAGGGAGTGACCCTGGGCGGCACCGGCAAGGATGCGGGCAAGCGCCACCCGACGATCGGCGACCGCGTGATGATCGGTTCCGGCGCGAAAGTTCTGGGCCCGTTTACGGTGGGAGACGGTGCGAAGATAGCGGCGGGCGCGGTGGTGCTGGGCGCGATACCGCCGGATTCGACGGCGGTGGGTGTACCCGCGAAAGTTGTCAGGCTGGGCGGCGTCCGGGTTGACGATCTGGATCAGGTCAATATGCCCGACCCTGTCGCGCTGGAGCTTGAGGCATTGAGGCGGCGGATAGAAGAGCTTGAAAACTCAGTAGACCTCTTTCGAAACTGATGAGCGGTGTCTTGGCGGTCTTTTTCCGCCATCGCTGTGTCAAGAAATGCAGAGGCTTGTAAAGCAAGCCTTGAAATAAACAAATTATTTCTGTGCTTTTTTCCTTGCGATGACGAAAAAATTCTCGCCAATTCACTCGCTCCCAGTTTCGAAAGAGGTCTATTCACAATACTCTGCGAAAGGAAAATAACAATATGAAAATTTACAACACACTAACTCGTCAAAAGCAGGAGTTGACCCCCATCGCCAAGGGCGAGCTGAAAATGTACGCCTGCGGCCCGACCGTGTACAATTTTATCCACATCGGCAACGCGCGTCCCCTGTGCGTGTTCGACGTGATGCGCCGCTACATGGAGTACCAGGGCTGGAAAGTGACTTTCGCGCAGAATTTTACCGATATCGACGACAAGATCATTAATCGGGCGAACGAGGAGGGGGTCACGTTCGGCGAAATTGCCGAAAAGTACATCGCCGAATACTGGACGGACGCGAAAGGCATGAACATCTGCGAGGCCACGGTACACCCGAAAGCAACAGAGAACATCGGCGAGATCATCTCGATCATTTCCGCACTGATCGAAAAGGGGTATGCGTATGAGGTAGATGGCGACGTGTATTTCAGTCCATCGAAATTCCCCGAATACGGCAAGCTGTCCCACCAGCCGCTGGAGGATCTGGAGGCGGGCGCGCGGATCATGGTCGGCGAGCGCAAACGTGAGCCGATGGACTTCGCGCTGTGGAAAGCCGCGAAGCCCGGCGAGCCGTACTGGGATTCGCCCTGGGGACAGGGGCGGCCCGGCTGGCACATCGAATGCTCGGCGATGGCAAGGCGCTACCTCGGCACGACCATAGACATACACTGCGGCGGGCAGGATCTCATATTCCCGCACCATGAAAACGAGATCGCCCAAAGCGAGTGCTGCAACAACGCAACATTTGCGAACTACTGGATGCACAACGGCTATATCAATGTGGACAACGTGAAGATGTCAAAGTCCCTGGGCAACTTCTTCACGGTGCGCGACGTGGCCGAAAAGTACGGCTATGAGCCTATACGCTACCTGATGATCTCGTCGCATTACCGCAGCCCGATCAACTACAGCGTAGACGTGATCGAGCAGTGCAAGGCGTCTCTTGTACGCCTTTATACCTGCCGTGACAGCCTTGATTTCGCGCTGAAAAACGTGGCGGTTGAGTCGGCTGATTCCGACGACGGCACGGTCATGGAGCGGCTGAACGCGCGGCGTGAGCAGTTCATCGGGGCGATGGAGGACGACCTCAACACGGCGGACGCCCTGGCGGCTGTGTTTGACCTTGTCCGCGATATCAATATAAGCGTCATCGGCGCGGATTCATCGAGAGCGTTGATAGCGGGGGCGATAGCGCTGTTTGACGAGCTGACATGCGTTTTGGGGCTTGTGTATAACAGGCAGGGCGCGGACGCTTCCGCTGAAGTCGAGGCACTGATCGAGGCACGGACGGCGGCAAGGGCGGCAAAGAACTGGGCGGAGGCTGACCGCATACGGGATGAACTGAAGGCGATGGGAATTGTTCTGGAGGACACGGCGCAGGGAGTGAAGTGGCAGTTTAGGAGTTAGGAAGCGGGAGACAGGGAACGTTTTTGCGTGGAATTTAGGAAAACATCTCTAACACCCCGTTGTTTAACGGTAAATTTAATACAAAATAAATAAATTAAGAAAATTGTGAAAAAAATAAAAAGCACGGCTACGCCTTTGCGCGAGCCGCGCTTTTTAAGTTAATTGACCATACAAAAAAACATCAGCGTCCGGAAATTGAGCCGGACGGTGCTTGTTATTATTCCAATGATAAATCTTCGTCGCTTAAAAATATTTCACCGTTTTTCGACTCAAACGAAGCTGGCCGATTTCACGTCGGGCTTTTTAAGCAGCAGCCGGACTTCCTGGTCGGTATATGTTTCCTTGACAACCTCGTCAGTCTTGGGAAGCTGCACCGAAAACTGCCGGATGTATCCCTTCTTCATCCCGTACGCACCCCCGCCAGATACGAGCGCAGGGTGGCTGTGCTCAATTCAGGCTTGGTTTCGTTCAAATACTCGATGTAGTCGTCAAAAGTGTCCTCCGTGATGTTTTCGCACATCTCGTCCTCGCCCAGAACATCCCCGAAATACCGCCCACAATCCTCGTAATATTTGATGGTGCCGGGAGCCAAATTACGCAGCTTCTTATATCTGATAAACTCGGCGCAAAGCTCATCGAAGTTGGCGGCGGGCGCGTCCGCCTGTAGGGTTAAGGGGCGTGTCAATTTTTTTCTTGGTGCCAATGGTCATCTCTCCCTCCGAATAGCCTGTTTTAAGATATGCAGAGAGGGCTTGGACACATGAATTTTTGTCGCCAGATTCGTCCGAAAAGTCGCAAAAATCTGCCGTCACTTTTGCTCATCATTGCCTCATGGCTTGATCATCAGAGATAAAACGAAAACCGGACAAGCCTTGACACACAAGGACTTGCCCGGTTTTTCTGGTGGGAGAGGGTGGATTCGAACCACCGAAGTCGTTGACGGCAGATTTACAGTCTGCTCCCTTTGGCCGCTCGGGAACTCTCCCATACAAGTGATTTTGTTACAGCAAACAATACAAACCGCTGAACCGCATCTCGAACGTACTATATATTACACGATTTAACCTGGTTTGTCAAGCTTTTTTTACGGGCATTCACAGAAATAGTTTTACTTCACACTTAAAATTCAAATCCGCCGCGTACAGGCTCGCATACATATACTTCTTGAACAACCTCCCGCAGCGCCTCCGCGCAAGCCTCAGCCTTCTCTCTCGCGGCAAACACCCCAAAAACCGTCGGCCCGCTGCCGCTCATCTGGCACATCGCGCACCCGTGCTCCCGCATGACGCTCTTGATCCTGACGCGCTCGTGCACCTCTACGACCTGCTCAAGCACGTTCCCAGCCTTTTTCCACAGTCCGCCGAAGTTCCCGTTGGCGGCGGCGTTAAGCGCGGCGCAGCAGTCGGGATGGGTGATCTGCCAGGGGCGGCATTCGTCATAGGCGGCAAAAGCTTCCTTTGTGGAAACGGAGCTGTCCGGCTTGGCAAGCACAAAAGTCACGCCCTGAAGCGGGGGCAGCGGAGACAGCACCTCGCCGATGTTCTGCGCCAAAAGCGTGCCGCCCGTCAGGCAGAAAGGCACGTCCGCGCCGACGGACACGCCTATTTTGCGCAGCGTAAGCTCGCCAAAGCCTGTGCCGCACAGCATGTCAAGCGCGCGGATGACGGCGGCGGCGTCGGCGGATCCCCCGGCCAGCCCGGCGGCGCGGGGGATCCGTTTTTCGATGAATACGGAAACGCCCGCCCCGCTTATACCGGCAAAGTCCAGAAACTTTGAAGCCGCCTTATACGCGATATTTCCCTCGTTTTGCGGAATCGCCGGGTCGGAACAGGCCACGATTATGCCCGGCCTGTCCGTCAGCGTGACGGCGACCGAGTCATACAGGCTCACCGATTGCATGATCATGAACAGGCTGTGATAGCCGTTTTCCAGCCGCGATAAAATATCAAGGAAAATGTTGACCTTCGCGTAAGCCTTTACGGTTATGTTTTTCATGTTCCCGTAATTCTCAATTCTTCATTATTCAATGGGTATCCGCGTCGGCTCCCGTTTCTGAAAAAACGTCACATGGTCAAAGCCGCAGCGTTGCGCCAACGCCATCCCGTCCTTGATGCCCGCGCCGAGATGCTCCGCGTAGTGCGCGTCGGAGCCTATTGTGATAAGCTCGCCGCCAAGCCCGCGGTACCGCGCGACGATTTCCTCGTCAGGCATGGTTTTTTTGAGCTCCTGCCGCAGCCCGGACGTGTTGATCTCAAGGGCGATCCCGCCGCACACAAGGGATTCCAGTATTCCGTCAATTTCCGCTGAGTAGTCGCGTATGTCCACGGGAAGCTTGTGCCTGCCCTGCATATAGCGTAACGGATACGTCAGGTGCGCAAGCGTGTCGAACTTTCCCCAGTCGGCCATCAGCCGCACCTCGCGGAAGTATTCCAGCAGCAGTCCGTTGAGTCCGGCGCCGTCATACTGTGCGTAGTCAAGAAACCAAAAGTCCTGCATATCGCGCAGATTGTGCACGGCGCCGAGAACGATATCATATTTCAGCGATGAGATCAGCTTTTCCGCGACAGGGACGTCGTACATCGGCTGGCCAAGCTCGACGCCCGCGAACACAAGCAGATTGCCCGTGAACGCCGACCGCGCCTTGACGATCTCAAAGTACGATTGCATGGCGCGGCGGTCGTGCCCGTCTTTCAAAAAGAAGTCGATCTCGATGTGATCGGTAAAAGCGACGCCGCGAAGCCCGGCGGCCTGCGCGCACTCGCACAGGTACATGGTCGAGTGATGCCCGTCTACGGAGTTGTCCGTGTGGGTGTGCAGGTCGAGGATTTTTTTATACGACAAATAAATCACCAGTTTTGACTATAATTTGGGTCCGGCTTGCTGACCTGTCATTTCTACCACGCCCACGACTTATTGGGCAGAGGCAGGTAATCGCACAGAATCATACGCAGCAGCTCGTAGATAAACGTCACCACGTTGCGCGGGAAAGTGGTGATGGGGTCGGTGCGCAGGGGCTTGTAGTTTGTGGGAGGGACGAGACAGTCCGACTTTTTCAGTTCAAGGGTGTCATACTCCTCACTTTCGCCCGTGTCCGTATCAAGGGTATAGGCCTTGTAGGTCAGCATGCCGCCATGAATCGCGAGATGCGCGTAGATCGGCTTGCCCGGCTCCTCATGCTTGGCCGCGCATTCTTTGATGGCAGGCAGCAGGTCCTCGTAGGGCTTAAGCCCGTAACGCTTGTCGCACGCCGCGCCGGGCAGGATGTAGACCGTGCCCTTGGGGTCTGTATAGCTCGTGCCCGTCTGCGACTCCGCGCCTACCGGCTTGTCGCCCTTCGAGGGCTCGCTGCGGTAGTACTGGTGGTCGTGGCCGGTCATCACCAGGTCAACGCCCAAATCGTCGAACAGGGGGATCAGCGCGTTGCGCAGGAGCAGAACGTGCAGCTTTGTGGAGCCGGCGCCCGCCGAGTATGGCGCCTTATGCATAAAGACGAGCTTCCACTGGGCGTCGGTCTGGGACATATCGTTGATCAGCCAGTTGCGCTGCTGCGTGCTCATGGATACGTCGTTGGAGTTGAGCACCGCGATATGCGCGTCGCCGTAATCGAAAGAGTAATACACCCCGGTCAGGTTTGAGATGTTGCACTCCTCCTTGAGGGTGAACATGTTACGGAACCAGTTCCATTTTCCGTTGCCGTCATGGTTGCCCGCGACGGGCACGAAAGCCGCTTTTTGGAAAGTTCCCTTAAACGAGTCAAAATACATGTCCCATTGCGCATTGTCGCAGTTGTTGGTCATATCCCCCAGAGTCACGGTGAAAGCGGAGCTTGGGAAAGCCTCCCATGCGGCCCCCACCGTTTTAGAGCTATAGGCGAAGCCCTCCTCATCGCTGGCCTGCACATCGCCCGTAACGATGAAGCTGACGGGCTTGCCCCGCCCGGGGTCGGTCTTGAATGTACCTGTGTAATCCCCGATCTGGTAGGTATACGTTGTGCCGGGCGACAGGCCGGCTGCCACCGCGCTGTGCGCGTAGCTCCCCTGAAATTTTACGCTTGAGCCGGTATACGTCTCGCCGTTAATGACCACCTTGCTGCCGCTGTTTCCGGCGGTGTACCAGTGAAAGCCCTGCGCGTCTTTGCCGTAATAGGTGGAGACCACGCGGGTGACCTCCGAACTCCCCGCCGCCTGAACGCCGAGTCCCAGACAGCCCAGCAGCAGGGCCAGCGCCAGAAGAAGCGCCGATACTTTACGTGTCATGGCCGCAACCATCCCTTTCGTTATTTTATATGACTAATTAAACAGCTTCTGTACGTTCTCCACAAGCCATCCGAAAACATTCTTGGTCAGATACATATTAAAGTACCATTTGATCCGATCCCAACCTTTCAGGGCGTCATCGGGGTGCCTGTAGCCGTCGCCCTTGTCCACGCCAAAGGCCTGTGTAGCTGTGATCCCGCCGGGACCGATCAGCTGCGCCCGCACGTAGCAAGTGATCACGTCCGCGTATTCCCGCAGGTTGATGGAACCGCCCGTGGCAATGACCACGCCGTCGGCGATCCATTCCACCGTTTCGGTATCCGTCGTTGTGAGGGTAATCGTCTCGTTTGCCACCTCGATGTTCGTCACGCTTGGGAAAGCTACATTGCCGTCGCCGACGAAATCGGGCAGGCGGATCCTGTCGCGGCGGGAAGCGGCTAGGAAAGTTCCGCTTTCCAGGCTTCTGCGGACATTGTCAGCGGTGTTGGCGGGCATGAAATGGATCGTCGCCGTGCGGCCGATGTCACCTAAATTATGGCTGTCATCGACGGCGAAACCCCAGACCGTCGCCCCTTCGGGCATCATGCGCATGAGCAGCTGATCCCAGAGTACGCGGTCATGGCGGGTCGGGCCGTCGGAGCCGTTATAAATCTCCATGCCCAGGCAGCTGTCGTAATCCCGCAGGATATCGGCGAAAAAGTTGATGTTGGCGGGGTTCTCGGCCACCGCGCGGTCAAACTCGCTCTTGAGCCAGTCTCCCGGATGGGCGATGAAAGAAATCCCGCCGCAGCTTTGCGTGCCCGCAAGAGGCGTGCGGTAATCGGAGGAAAGCCCCAGCCAAGCCTGGCCCCAGCCTCCAAACAAGCCGACAGAGTGGCTTTTGTACACGGTGGCGGCGTTGAGTTCAATGCCCTTGGGCACCTGAATCATCCCCCGGCCGTCACGGCCCTCGCCGTCGTTGATTTCTTTCAGCCTCGCGCCGCTCAACACCTCGTGTGACTTGCCCCAGTTAGGCACATCAAGGGGGAATACGGTCATGGGGCGTTTGTCCCATGAAGTGCTCACCACGCCGTGGTCAGCGTTGGCTATGACGTCATAGCCTTTAGCGTAATACTCCTCCACCATCGCCTTGAGAGATTCCGTCCCGTCAGAAAAGGTGGTGTGCGTGTGCAGGTTCGCCTTGTAGGCGCCCCATTGGCCCGTGCCGGACCAGACGACGTCCTCATACGGATTTGTGACGGTGAAGCTTCCGCCCTCTGACGCGAAAGCGGGCATGGCAAGAGTAATTCCCAGAAGCGCGCATAACAGTACAGCAAAGACCTTTTTCATGTTGGATTCCTCCCGATGTTTTTTCTATATTTTATCATAGTTAATGCGCCGCGTCAAGTATAAAACCATGTATTGACATCCCTATTCACATGATTTATAATGTTTATTGTTACCAAATAATTTTGTGAGGGAGTTATTTTATGAAACGTTTCGTCAGCATTCTTGCCGCGCTCACCCTGCTGTGCGCTTGCCTGATCATTCCCGTCAGCGCGGAATCAGGGCAAAGCGGGGACAGCCCCGTCAACCTGACGTTCAGGCAGGACGGCAGCTTCAAGATCATCCAGGTGGCAGATTTACAGGAATTCATGTTCAGCAGTGAGATCACACGCAGCTTCCTCTACGAGCTGGCCGAGCGGGAAAGGCCGGATCTGTTTGTACTCACAGGCGACAATATCCACTGCAGCGCGGCGGACGGGTTTCCCCGTGTTGTGGGCCGGGCTATGATAAAATCCGGGATTGACGGTTATATGAATGTTTTCGATCAGATTTACGACGACTTCGGCGCCCGGGTGACGATGGTGTTCGGCAACCACGACAACGAGGCCATGAAAACCATCACCAAGGCGGAGGAATTCGTCATGTATGCCGCGCACAGAAGCTTTGTTGGCCGCTACGTCGCCGAAGCCGACGAGGGCACGGAGGATGAGCAGGGCCAGCACTACGGTACCCATAACCTGCCGATCAGCAGCAGCGCGGGCACGGCCCCGGTGTTTGGCCTGTGGATGTTCGACTCCGGCAGCTACGACCCGCGGGGCGGCTACAGCTGCGTGCAAAAGCCGCAGATCGACTGGTTCAAGGCCGCCAATGAGGCGACAGGCAAGCTGCCCTCCCTGGCTTTCCAGCACATTGCCGTGCCGGAGGTTTATGATTACCTCCCCCAGGCCGGCCCGAATGATCCCGATGCCTATCGGAGGGACTTCGTCGACGATGAGGGCAACGAATTCTCAAAATATGTGTACCTGACGCTGCCCGACGGCGCAAAGGGCCAGGTAAGGGAAAGCGCGGGCAGCGGCAAGTATAACCAGGGGCAATGCGCCGCCCTGGATGAGGCGGGCAACGTGCTTGCCCTGTTCTGGGGGCACGATCACACCAATACTTATGAGCTACGGCGCGAAAACGGCGTCGATATGGTCAGTTCTCCCGCCACGGGCTTCGGCTCCTACGGCGACCACGACATGCGCGGCGCGCGGGTGATTACCCTGACGGAAAGCGATTTGACCGCCTATGATACATATGTTGTGACCTACTGCGATTTCTACGGAAAGAACCCCTTGCAACAGACGCGGATAAAGCTGTTCAACGACTTAAACAGTTGGGCAAACCTGATTGATATTATCACATTCCGGCCGTTTCTGTGGCTGTTGGGGCTGTTCGCGCAAATAATGCGATAACACAGCGCGGGACGGGATTGGAGCTTGTGCCGTCTCCTAGATCTTAATATTTTCTTAAAAACGCGGCTTTGTCCTTGAGCCGCGTTTTTGATTCATGATGTAAAAAGAGGTTTTTGCCATGAAGAAGATTGTGTGTTGTTTTGGTTCTTGATTTCGGCTTTTGCGACAAGCTGAATTTAGGGCGTGTCCCTAAATAAAAGCTAAAATATACTCTAAAAAAGCGTGCGAAAAAGGAGTGTCCCTTTTTCGCACAAAAACAATTCCAAAAATTTTTTCGCAAATTTTTAAAAAAAGAGTTGACAAAAGCAAATTGGGGTGGTAGAATAGCAAAGCGCTTCACGGGAAGCCACACCAAAAGCATCCCCCCTGCACCTTGAAAATTAAACAACGATAAACAAACCCTTGAAGATTCAAAAAGAGTTTTGTTGAAACAATTATTAGCTATATGATGAACCGCATGACGGTATCGTAAGGT
>Ga0123353_10002980_pt1 | contig 21196 bp, 21 predicted proteins | sample TergutLab28metaG_3_FD_92763 | JGI IMG/M metagenome (GOLD analysis project Ga0123353, IMG submission 92763) | Labiotermes labralis P3 segment gut microbial communities from Petit-Saut dam, French Guiana - Lab288 P3 | ecosystem: Host-associated > Arthropoda: Insects > Digestive system > Gut ... | reverse complement strand
GCCGAACAGGTTCACCTTGCACCCATTGCGCGCCCCCGCAACCCGCGTCCCCCTGCAGTTGCACCGGGACAAACCCAATTCGAAGACGTCATGAGCAACACAAAAGCAAAGGTATATAAACCACGCAAGTACAAGGCCCCTCCGCTTGACCTAATCCGTACGGAAAGCACCGATTTGTCTGAATTCAACAGCGAAGCACTTGTAAAAAAAGCAATGATAGACGCCAAGTTAAAAGAGTTCAACATAAATGCCCAAGTAACCTCTTTCACTGTTGCACCCGCAATTACGCGTTACGACGTCGCAATCGGCCAGGGTACCCGCGCGATTGATGTTTACCGTCTTGAAAATGATTTCCAAGTGGTTCTTGGCACGAAATTTATCCGCATGGAAACCATCGCAGGTTCAATCTGTATTGATGTTCCCAACAAGTCGGTGGGAAAAGTTTCCATCCGCGAACTGTTGATGTCGCGTGAATGGGTAACACAAAAAAGTCCGCTTGCATTCTGCATAGGGAAAAATATCGCCGATGAAATCATCTTAAGCGATATTGCTTCGCTGCCGCACCTTTTGGTTGCCGGCTGCACGAACTCGGGTAAATCGGTTTGTTTGAATACAATACTTACAAGTCTTGTTTTCCACGCTCACCCCGACAACGTAAAGCTGATTCTGGTTGACATGAAACTTGTTGAACTTTCAATGTACAATGATATTCCGCATATGTTAATTCCGCGCTCTATCGGCGACGTTCAACAGGCAATAAACGCGCTTAAGTGGATGCAGGAGGAAATGCGCCGCCGTTACAAGGTCCTGCAAAAACATGGCGTCAAAAACGTCGCAACGTATCAGGCACTGCCCGAATACCAAAACGGTGCATTAGAGCGTATGCCTTACATCATCATGGTGATTGACGAAGCAGGCGACCTTATCTATACCGGAAAGCGCGAAGTTGAAGATGCCGTCAAGCAACTTGCCGCCCTGGGACGTGCAAGCGGTATCCATCTTATCCTTGCAACCCAAAGACCAAGCGCGGACGTCATAACATCGGTTATCAAGGCCAACATGCCCGTGCGCATAGGCTTTCAAACGGTATCACGCGGCGACAGCGTCACGATTTTGGGCGAAAACGGTTGCGATAAACTTGTGGGTAAAGGCGATATGCTTTTCCTTCTTAATGGCAAAATCCAGCGTATCCAAGGCGCATTTATCGAGGACGAAGAAGCACGCCGGGTAATGAATTACATCCGCGAAAACAACGTGTGTGAATTTGACCCGGAGTTGGAGGAACGTATACTTAACGGCCCGCCGCCCGAAAACGCAGGTACAGCGTTAGGTGAAATCCGCGGCGGAGCAAGCGCAGACAGCGACCCGGCAATGGTGCTTGTCCTGCGATGGCTTGTCCGCGACGAGAACATCAAAAAAATTGCCTCTATCGCAGGGGTACAACGCGAATTCTCGCTTGGCTTTGGCCGCGCGGGCCGCATCATAGACTATTTCACCAAAATGGGTTGGGTAAGCGGTGACAACGGACAAAAAGGGCGCACCGTACTTATATCAAAAGACGAAGTTGACGACCTGTTCCCGGAGACATAAAAATGCAAAGAATAAACAGATTTGACAGAATGAAAAACGGCCCAATAAGCCAAGGTTCTTTCACGCGCTATCACAACCGAAAAGGCTGCACAAGCGGAACAAAACAACTGGTGGCTTACAGTCCCAACTGGACCGCATACTTTCGCGAGGACAAAGAACAACTTGAACGCCTTCTTGCCGGTGTCGCAAACGTGGAAATCTTACACGTCGGAAGCACATCTCTGCCAATATCCGCAAAAGACATCATTGACGTCCTTGTTGTAACGGAAAACGATGACGAAATGAAGGCCGTCGCAGGTGCAATTGCCTCGCGTGGCGAGCGGTTCGGCATAACCCTGTCCGCAAAGGCATTTGATTTCCTGGACCAAATAAGTCTCGCCAAACGCAACTGTGACGGGCGCACTTTGGCGATGATTCACGTCGTGGTGCGGGGAACAATGTCGCACCTTGGGCGCACACTTTTTAAAAAGTTTTTGGAAGAAAACCCCGCAACGCTGCGCCAATATGAACAGGTAAAGCAAGAGGCCTCGCGCAAACACCAACTTGGCATATCAACCTATGCCGAGGCAAAAGGCACTTTCATCAGCGATATACTGACAAAAGCATTCAAAAAATACGGCATCAAAGGCGTAATGATGGACAACCGCCGTCCGCCACAATAAAAAAGGAGAGTAACAAATGAAAATCTATATAAGTTCATCATGGAGCAACAGGGCAAAGGTACGCGAAATCGCAACACAACTGCGCCGGGACGGCCACAACGTCTATGATTTCACCGACCCCGCCACACGAAAAGTACCCGAATGCCCTCCGGAAAGCCAGCAGGAACCATTCGACCCCGCAATCCACAAAAGTTACGCGGCATACATGAAAACGGAAAAAGCCGCCCGCCTATATGCAAGCGTCATGAACAACCAAGAGGCCATTCGATGGTGTGACTTGGTCATCTTGCTTTTACCATGCGGAAACGACTCGCACGCCGACTGGGCATACGGAGTAGGGCAAGGCAAGCGCAGTATAGTCGTAGGTCAACCCCGCAAAGGCGAACAAACATACACCCAAATGTGGGCGGACAAAATCATTGATACCGTCCCCGAAATGTACGCATATATCAAAGAAAATTACCCGGGCAAAAATTCTTGACAAATGCGTTTTTCTTCTATATAATGTTTGTCATGGACTACCAACCATGCACTGAAAAAACAAACAAAGGAAACCTCGTCGTCGTCGTGCTTATTACATAAGGCGCGCGTTTTCTTGGTGGCACGCAACTTCAGAACTATCAACCAAGGCAAAAAACGGTTGGTAGTTTTTTAATTATAAAGGAGAAAAAAATAAAATGAGTGAAAGAGACACAGCAAAAAAATACATCGCATATTCGGATATGATTGCAACCGGCCGCCTGAAGGAACAGGAGTTCTGTAAAGGGCGTGTATGCAAAATGCTGACAGGGGACTGTTTGAAATGTGCGAGACTTGAACAACTTGTATTCGGCGAAACCGAAAGCCCAGCCGCCAATACTGATTTACAATTAGGATAAGGCAGTGTAAAATAAAATTATGGAAAAAAACTTTGACTTTAAAACCGCAGAGGCCCAAATTTATAAAAAGTGGCTTGACACCGATGCTTTTCGCGCGAATGTAAACCCAAATAAAAAGCCGTATACGATAATCTTGCCCCCGCCCAACATCACGGCGCGCCTTCACATCGGCCACGGATTTTGCTTTACAATTCCGGACATAATAACACGCTTTAAAAGGATGCAAGGGTTCGAGGCACTGTACCTGCCCGGCACCGACCACGCCGCCGTCGCCACCGAGGCAAAAGTAACCGAGGAACTTCGCAAACAGGGCATAGAAAAGTCCTCCCTCACGCGTGAACAATTCATGAAACACATAGAGGCATGGTACAAAACCTATTCCGAACAAATCATCGGCCAATTAAAGCGCATGGGTCTTGCATGTGACTGGTCACGCTTTGCCTTCACGATGGACGAACACTCCACACGCGCGGTAAAAGAGGTCTTTAAACGCCTGCACGAAAAGGGACTGATTTACCGTGGCGAGCGCATGATAAACTTCTGCCCGGGATGTAAAAGCGCACTAAGCGACGCCGAAGTCGAATACAAAACCGAAAACCGCACAATGTACCACGTATGTTATCCCGCCGCCGACGAGAGTGTTTTGCGTAAAAAATATGCAGAGCCATTTTTGAAGCAAAATACGAGCGTCGGCATCGGGATAGTAGTTGCAACAGTACGCCCGGAAACAATCCCCGGCGACGTTGCGGTTGCGGTAAACCCAAAAGATAAACGTTACGCGAAGCTGATTGGCACAATGGTAATTAACCCATTAACGGGCACCCAAATCCCCGTCATCGCGGACGATTACGTGGACATGAAATTCGGCACGGGCGCACTTAAAATCACCCCCGCACACGATTTTGCCGACTATGACATTGGTCTGCGCCATAACCTTAAACCCATCGTGGTGGCGGACCTTGACGCCGCCGCCCGAACACGCGCAATCGAGACGCTTCGCAAAAACGGCACCCTGGTTTCCGAAAAAAAATACACCGGCAACGTCGGTGTATGTTACCGTTGTTTTCAACCTGTTGAACCCACAATCTCGAAACAATGGTTTGTTGCGATGAAAGAACTTGCAAAGCCCGCAATCGAGGCACTTAACAACGGACTTGCAATTGTTCCGAAAAAGTTCGAAAAAATCTATCTCCATTGGCTTAACAATATACGCGACTGGTGCATTTCGCGCCAAATCCTGTCGGGTCACCGGGTACCTGTTGACGGCGAAACGGATACCCTTGACACATGGTTTTCGTCCGCGCTGTGGCCTTTTTGCACACTTGGTTGGCCGGACGACACGCCCGATTTTCGATATTTTTATCCAACCCAAACGATGGTCACCGCGTATGAAATTATATTTTTCTGGGTAATCCGAATGGTCTTTTCGGGAATAGAGTTCACCGGCAAACTGCCGTTTGAACGCGTCCTTTTCCACGGACTTGTCCGCGACGGTCAAGGGCGAAAGATGTCCAAATCCCTTGGCAACGGCATAGACCCAATCCAAGTAATTGACGAATTCGGCGTTGACGCTTTCCGTTTCTCGATTATTGTCGGCACAAAGTTGGACCGCGACCCACGTTACAGCATCGAAAAGGCCACCCTTGCCCGCAACTTTATCAACAAAATTTGGAACGCAACCAAATTCTATTTAAACATGCCCAAAGGCGACACCGAACTGCGCCCCGCGGACAAGTGGCTCCTTACCAAACTTAACGGAATTATAAAAAGCACCACCCGCCGCTATGAAAAGTTTGATTTCGGCGTGGCGGCAAACGACCTGCAAAGGTTTTTTTGGCATGATTTCTGTGACTGGTACATCGAGGAAAGTAAACACACCCGCAATGCCGCCGTTTTCGGTCATGTACTTACAACATTTTTGCGCCTTATCTCGCCAATCATGCCATTCGTCACCGAACAGATTTACTGCACCGAACTGGGACTTGGCGGCACGTTGTTGACCGCCGAATTCCCAAAAGAAGACAAAAAAAACAACTACCCAAAGGAAGCAAAACAGTTCGAGGCCCACATCGCCCAAGTAATCCAAAGCCGCAACGCAAAAGAACAGGCAGAAAACGCCGCCAAGCAAATAGTACACCTTGAAAAGGAAATTGCGCGCTGCAAAAATATGCTTGCAAACCCGGGCTTTGTAAAAAATGCACCCAAAAATCTCCAGGACCTTGAAAAACAAAAATTGAAAGAGTATACTGAAGCGCTGTGGAAATTGAAAAATTAGGCAAGGACTTTTTTGCGGACGAGATGGTGGGGAAACTTATCTTGCTTTTCGTATTTGAAAAGATGGAATTTCCACTTACCGAAGAAAGCCTTAACAATATTATCCGCGAACAAAATCCGTCATGGATGACATATATGGATTTTATCGTTGCACGCGAGGCATTGCTTGAATCAAAGTTCGTTTTTCGCGCAATGGCGGGAAGCGAAATAAGTTGGGGTATAACGCGTGACGGGCGCGAGTGCCTTGGACACTTTTTCACCAAAATCCCTGCATCAGTCCGCGAGGAAATCACCGAATACGCCCGCGAAAATCGCCAAAAGTTCAAACGCCGCCAGGAATACATGTGGGATTACAGCAAAAACACCGATGGCACCTATATGGTAAGATTGAAAATTAAAGACACTACCGCAAGTGACAATCTGCTTGACATTTGTTTCAAAACGCCTACACGCGCGGGGGCAAAACGCGCCTCGGTGCGGTGGCGTGAAATCGCTGCCCAAGTTTACGAACACATCCACCACACTCTTGTGGACGAAGAAGAAGAGGAGGAAAGTGAAAATGACAAACCGCTCTAACACTCGCTATAAAACAACTGGCGTATGCGCCGTCTATATCGAATACGACCTTGATGACAAAAACTGCATTCACAATGTGCGGTTCACAGGGGGGTGCAGCGGCAATACCCGCGCAATCGCCGCCCTGGTCGAAGGAATGCCCGCCGACGAGGCAATACGCCGTCTGCAAGGTATTCAATGCGGAAACAGGGGCACGTCTTGCGGCGACCAACTTGCCCGTGCCGTCCAGGCGACGCTAAATCCAAAAAACAAAACGTAGATTTTCATAACCGTGCCGTTAAATCGACGATAGATAAAAAATAAAACTTGTAAAACTCTTGCAATTTACTTAAACTTGTGACATAATCTCCAACATGGCAAACATCAAAAGTGCAAAGAAACGTATCGGTGTAATCCGAAAGAAAACCGAACAAAACAAGGCGCAAAAAAGCGAACTTAATACCACGGTGAAAAAATACAAGGCAAGCCCAACAAAAGAGGGCCTTGGTCACTGTATAAGTCTTATCGACAAGGCCGTCGCATCCAATATCATGCACGCGAACAAGGCAAACCGAATGAAAGCTCGCCTAAGTAAACTGGTGGTAGTATAAATGGACCCTGAACCTAGTACGTTTCCCGACAACACAAACACGAAAAGAAAGAGTGCAGTCGGGAAACGAGATAATTTATTAAAAAAAGCAGCAAAGGACTTTTTCAAAGGGTGGAATGCTTTTGAATACATTTTGCTTGTATTGGGTATTGTTGCCCCATGTGTTCTGGGCATTATTTTTGGTTGCGAAGCCCCTGAAATAGTTGCCGGAACCTTGATGATAGTAATGACGCTGTTATTGGCAAAGGGCAAATTTGCGGGATATTTCGTCGCGCTTGTCGCAACCGGTATGTACGCATGGATTTCGTGGCGTCACAACCTGTACGGCGAGGTCGCAATCCAAATCGCAATATACCTTCCGATTTCAATATTCGGCATTATGTCGTGGGCAAAAAACCGCCGCCGCACCCGAACCGACGGTGTCGTCGTTGTTATCGGACACGTAAGTTACAAGGAACTTGCGCTCCTTATTTTTTCTCAAATCGCAATGGGAGTCGGGTATTACTATTTGTTCAGATGGCTTGGGACCCAACAACTTGTCGCCTCGGTTGCCTCGGTGTGCTTGTCGGTGTGCGGCGGCTATCTTTTGGCGCGCCGAAGCCGAAAAGCAATGTGGTTAAACACCGCAAGCGATATCGCGGGCGTGGTTCTTTGGTCGCTTGTATTGGCGCAAGGGCATACCGCAGCAATACCGTTGGTGGTTATGGAAGTATTGATTCTGGCAAGCAATTTCTATGGCATCTTTGAATGGCGGAACCTGCATAAAAAACAACGTCCGCGACGCCGCAAGAAACAGACGGAACCCGTCATCGCTGAAAAATAACATCACCGCCACGAATAGTATGAGTAGCCAAACCCACAAGTTTCAGCCCCTCATAAGGCATATTTTTTGACTTTGACGCAAATTTTTTGCTGTTCACAATCCATTTTTTATTCGGGTCTATGATTGTTATATCCGCGGGTGTACCAACCGCAAGGGTGCCGCCCATAAGATTAAGAATATGTGCCGGATTGGTTGACATCTTTTGGATAATTTCCATGTCCGACAAGAGCCCCTTGTGGTAAAGTTCGGTAAGGGAAAGCCCCAAACTTGTTTCAAGCCCAATAATACCGTTCATTGATTTTTCATCCGTTTTTTCGCGCGGGGCATGGGGTGCATGGTCGGACGCGATGCAATCAATTGTGCCATCCAAAAGACCGTTAATAATCGCCTGCCGGTCGGCCTCGGTACGAAGCGGGGGAGCCATTTTCGCATTGGGTCCATGCTTTTCAAAGTCCGCGTCGGTAAGTGTAAAATGATGCGGCGCGGCCTCGGCGGTAACAAGGTGTCCCCAAGGCTCTTTTTTTGCCTTACGTATTAATTCTACACTCTCGGCGGTACTGATGTGTTGTAAATGAATTCGGCATCCGGCTTGCTTGGCAAGCATAATATCGCGGTTGACATAGTATTCCTCGCCCTTTACATCATCACAATGGTCAAGCACAGGTACCCCGCGTGAGTCTTTAGGCACAAACTGTTGCAAATGCTGCATAAACCAACCAAGTACATCCGCGTCCTCGACGGATTTCCCGTCCTCACTGAACGCCACCGCACCGGCATAAAGGTTTTTGCCGACATCAACCAAACATTTTCCGTTCATTCCTTTTGTGATGGATGATACGGGCAGCAGCCGCGAAAATTTCGCCTCGTCCGCTTTCAGTATTTGCTGTCTTATCATGTCGGCATTGTCACACACTGGATTGGTATTCGCCATGGCGACCACTGCGGTGAATCCGCCCCTTGCCGCGGCCTCAAGTCCCGTACGGATATCCTCTTTGTATGCCTGCTCAAAGTCCCGCAGGTGTACATGCATATCAATCAACCCCGGTACGACCCACTTGTCCGTCGCGTCAATTATGTGTTGTGTTTTTATAACGTCTCTTGCCGTTTCAAGGTCGGCTATGCGTCCGTTCTTGATGAAAACGTCGCCAATCTCGCGGCGCCCAACACTTGGGTCAATGATAAGGCCATTACTGATTAAGGTACTCATTTGCCCATCCCAAGTTGGTCTTTAAGTTGCGGGGTAATACGTGGATTATCACTGTTGCGAAGAACACTTGTAAAGTAATCCCAATCCATAACGGAATGCAAACGAGCACCCGCATTCGCACATATACCGACACAGTCTTCCTCTTGGCGTTTTACGTATGCAAAGACATCCTCGATAATGACGTTATCGCCGCCAAGTTCACGCGCAAGGTCAAGTTGTTCAAGCACCGAACCCGACGTAGTTACAACGTCCTCGATTATCGCAATGCGGGTTGGGTTTTCCGCGCTTGCCCCTTTGTTTTTGATACCGCCAACTACGCGGTCATGGGTAACTTTTGCCTCGGGACGAATAATGAAATGCGGTCTTTTAAGTGCGCGCACCGCAGGTATCCCGGCACCAAGCGCACCCATCGGGGTAATGGCAAATCTTTGGAATTTCATACCTTGACGCTTTTCGGCATCAAGGATTTCTTTCGCGTAAAGATGCGCCATCCAATCGACAACCTCTTGGTCCCCTTCCTCAAGTCCCATAACGTCACGAAGATTGAAAAACACACGGGTCAGGTCATTGTCTTGCAATATTCCGTCCTTGAACGCTTGACGGATTTCTTCGATTTGGTGTTCACGGTCTTTTGAAAGTTCACGGCCCGTCGCGTCTTTAAACTTGTTGCGTCCTTTTTTCAAAACAAACCGCTTCATTGGGTCTGGGTCATCATTAAGTTTGATAAAGTTTTCACCGCCACCAAGCAACCTATCAACAACCGCTTCTTTCATCGTTGGGGTAGTGACCATTTGCTCGCGCTCTTTGTTAATTATTTTGTTCCAATCTTTGATTGCTTCTGCCGGAGTTCTTCCTTTTAAATATTTTTCTTCTATAAGTCCCGACGAAATCGGAAAAAAAGCATTTTTACCCGCGTGACGAATGAATTCCAACTCGCCGCCTTGCGCCGCAAACCCGGGACAAAGAAAGTGCGGGTCCTCGATGCCGTACTCTCTGCACATCATCATAATATCTTTCACTGCTTTGGTTTTGGTCGAACCAACAACGAACCCCACACGATTGTGAAGCTCTGGTTTGTCTCCGAACCATTTGTTTGCCTGTAAAACGACCTGTTGATAAACTCTGATACCCTCCGAGGTCATAAGTTCCTGCAATTCGGAACCCGGCGGCGACATCGCGGCCATAACATACGCGCAAAAATTCGGGTCTTGTTCCAGATAAGGCTGTACGGCGTCGGGGCCGGGATAGCCATGAAGCGTATAAATATCCGCCCCAAAGTTATAATCGTCGGCTTGCGCGTATTTTTTTTGTGTTTCCATTATATCGCCGCGTTTGCAGTCCAAAATGGTGACAAGGCCGCAATCTTGTGCCAAACCTATAAGTTGGTCAATACACATGCGCGTCTCTACGTCCTTCTCTCCAAAGGCAAGGTTTATTTTGATTGCCGCAAGGCCGCGATGGCATTGCTCGATGATACCCCAATATGGCTCATAATTGCCGTCCTTTGGGTCGATTCCAAGTATTAGGTGCGAATTTTTTCTTTTGGCATCTTGTTCAAGTCTGTCAAAATTGTGCTGCATAGTATTCTCCTTTTTGTATTTACCCCAATTCCAAGATACTAACAAAAAAACCCAAGTATTGCAATACCTAACTTTATATGAGATACTCTGGCCATGATATTCACAAATGCCAAAATAATCCTTAAACAAAAAATTGCAGACGATGTATTTCACTTCCTTTTGCGGTCGGACAATGGAAATCCGTTTCCCCAGGTAAAATGCGGGCAATTCGTAAACGTCCAAATTCCCAACCACCCCGAAAAGATACTAAGGCGTCCATTCGGTATAATTAAAAGCACAACCGAACAGCATGGCGGCACCGTCACCTTCGCCGCCCAAGTAAAAGGCGAAGGTACCCGGGTGTTGTGTAACGAAACCAAAGAAGGCGACAGTGTTGAACTGATGCTTCCGCTTGGTAACGGTTTTGAAATCGGTGACAGCGTAAAAAAGATTGCCCTTGTCGGCGGCGGTATCGGCGTGTTCCCGCTTGTGTCCGTGCTTGACCAACACCAGGACAAAGAAATTCATTCTTTCCTGGGTTATAAAAACAAGGACAGCGCCTACTTTCTTGACGCATTCCGCAGGGCAAGTAAAAAATGCCATATAACAAGCGACGACGGCACCATAGGCCAACAAGGCCGCGTAACCGACCTGGTGGCGCAACACATCGCAGAAACAAGTCCCGACATCGTCCTTGCATGCGGCCCGCCTGCAATGTTTCGCTCTTTAAAACAGGTCATGTCCGCCCACCCGAACACGGTTGTCAATGTTTCCATGGAAGAGCGCATGGGTTGTGGCTTCGGCGTCTGCCTTGGCTGCACATGTAAAGTGAAAAACAAGGACGGCGGAATAAATCACGAGCGTGTGTGCAAAGAAGGCCCGGTATTTAATCTTAACGAGGTGCAATTATGAAAACAAGTAACACCGGCAACCAGGACAATCGCCTTGGCAAATGCGTGCTTGGGCAACATTTTAAAAATCCGATAATTCTGGCATCTGGTACAGCCGGTTTTGGCCGCGAACTTGCCGAAGTATACGCCCAACACGGCAGAAGTCTGTCCGAAGTCGGCGGCATCGTGTCAAAAGGCATAACTCTTGAAAAACGCCTTGGAAATAACACCCCTCGGATAGCAGAGACTCCAAGCGGAATGCTTAACTCTATCGGCCTTCAAAACCCCGGCGTGGACGCATTTATCCGCGACGAAGCGGACTTTTTCACATCCCAAGGCACCATAAGCATCGCAAACATATGCGGATTCTCGGAAAACGAATATGTCGAAGTCGCAAAAAGGCTTTCCAAAACCTCTGTAGATTTACTTGAACTGAACATCTCTTGCCCGAATGTAAGCAAGGACCTGCAAAGTGCGGGCAAACCTCCGATAATCGCCCAGGACGCTGCACTTACCGAAGACATAGTCCGCAAAGTGAAAGCAGTCTGTCGCCAACCCCTTATCGTCAAACTTTCCCCAAACGTCACCAATATCGTTGATATCGCATTGGCGGCCGAGCGGGGCGGGGCAGACGCGATATCTTTAATCAACACCTTTACAGGCACGGCCATTGATTTTGAAAAGCGCGAATTTGTTCTTGATAACCGAATCGGTGGCGTGTCAGGCCCCGCGATAAAGCCAATGGCTCTCCGCATGACAGTTGACGTGGCAAAGGCAATTAATGGCAGAATCCCAATCATCGGAATGGGCGGCATTTCGAATTGGCGCGATGTCTTTGAATTCATGGTGGGCGGGGCATCCCTTGTCCAGGTCGGCACAAAAAATCTTACCGACCCAATGGCAATCCCAAGAATGATTGACGATATGCAGAATTACTTTGCTCAAAACAACATCAACAGCACCGACGAAATCATTGGAACATGTCGTTGACAATGCGGGCATTTTTGTGATAAAATAAATAATTGTTGTGTTATCGGGGCGTAAGAACCTGCACACTGTGCAGAACCTTGCAACCCCTCCGTTGTCGGGGCGTGGCGAAGTTGGTATCGCGCGTGGTTTGGGACCATGAGGCCGGGAGTTCGAGACTCTCCGCCCCGACCACTGAATCGGTGGTAAACTTCTTGTACTCGGGTGGATAAGAACCTTGCTTCGCAAGAACCTTGTCCACCGCTCGCGTACTCCGTACGCTCGGGTGGATAGCTCAGTTGGTTAGAGCATCCCGCTCATAACGGGCAGGTCGCGGGTTCAAGTCCCGAGCCACCCACCACAACCGATTCAAACATGGGAGGTTTCCAGAGCGGCCAAATGGGGCAGACTGTAAATCTGTTGTTGCGAGACTTCGGTGGTTCGAATCCACCACCTCCCACCATCTGCACCACATATTGTGGTGTTTTTGTTTTCTGGGACTGTATGTTGTATTGGTTTCTTGTAATTCTTGAATAAAAATCAACTTTTAGGGTCACTTTTAGGGTCAGGCGGCAGTGGTATCGTATTTACTTGCTTGCAATTGCTCGAACTCACTCAACACATGGGAGTAATTGTCGGTCATTTGAATGTTACTGTGTCCAAGCCAAATCGAAATTGTTTTGATATCAATTCCTTTTTCGCGCAAGCGTGTGGCGAAACTGTGTCGTGTACTTTTCAAAGTGTACTTTGTCTTGTCATCATCAGTGTTACTGATTTCATTCTCTGCGGCAATACCAAGTGCGATAAGCATGCTTTTTAATTCTTTGCGCAGAGTCTCGACACCGTTCTTGAAAACAAAATCCTTTGTGTTATTGATTTTATCTCGGAACGCAAACAGCGGCGAGAATAGTGGAATTTTGCGCGATGACGTTTTCGTCTTTGTTCCATCAATAAAAATTGTCTTGTTTGTAAAGTCAAAGTCGCAATGTTTTATTTCTCGAATTTCACTTGGTCGGCACCCCGTGTGGAAGTAGACCATGAATTGGAAGTAATACCCGCTGTGCTTTTGGGCGTATTCAAGTATCCTTTCTTGGTCCTTTCTCGTAAATGGCTTTCCTTGTTCACGCTCGTGTTTGTGCTTCTCGAAATGGCGCACTATATCATTTTTCATAAGTCCTTTTTTGTGCGCCCAGTTAAGTGACATATTCAGTACACTGTCAACGTTTTCACGTGTCCGGCTGTATTCAACCTTTTTTGAACATTCCTCTAAGACAAACACTGTAAGGTTGTCAAGATAACTATCGGGAAAATGCTTTTTGATGTGAAGTTCAATAGCCGTTTTAAGTCGGTCAGAGTGTGACTTACTTATCTTGTTCTTTTCACGCTTTTTACCAAGCCTAACTTTGCTTTTTACTTCATCGTTGTGCCACTTGTCCAGTAGCATGAATAAAGTAAATCTTTGCCTTTCGGGCTTGGGTTGTTTGGGTCGACTGTTGCGTTCCTTCAGTCTTTGGTCGAATAAGTCCAAACACTTTGCTTGAATCTTGTTGGAAACCGATTTCTGTATTCCGTTATCCATGTAACGTATTTCCCAACGTCCATTGTCTTTCCTTTGCCTGATTGTACCCTCGGGTTTTAATTGTTCATCAATTAGATATGCCATTCTTTTTTCACTCCTTTTATTTTGAGTGTTTCTTGGAATATCTAACTCACTTTTTATGCAGTTTTCAATGTCCTTGCAAGACCCTTGCAAGGGTGAGTATACTACATTTTGCCCCCCTTTTTCAAGGGTTAGTTTGGACGCAAAAAGACCGAGAGCCTCGGCCAGGTGGTCGATTTTGAAATTCAGTTCGTCCACATTCACCACGGCAAGTCCTCCGTTTTGGGTGCAGTTCTTGGCGGTTGATAGCCGGAGCTTCTCTCGTAACTTAATAATTCATGGGCTTTGCTGATATTTGAAATTGAGTAGATGCGTTTGGGTTTTCTTTTGATTAGGTCGTGCCATGTAATTTTGCGGTCAAGCAGGTCAAACAAATCGTTGCAGAGTTCATCATGTTCGTTTTCTCGTGTGTCGCCCGTGAAATCGTCAATAGTGGATATTCTTTCACTAGCGTCGTAAAGGTATTTGTTCTCCTTTTTGCATTTTTCAGTGTCATGGATTAAATAATTAAACGCGTCAATAGGACTGCGTGTTGGTTCAATAAACACAATTCCCATATCCTCGCTAGAAAATGATTTGAACCATGAACCACGCTGGGTTTGCGTAAACTGTAACAGAAAATGGAAATGCGGTTTAAGGTTTTCGCAGTTATCGTTTTTACATTTGTCATGTAAGATATAAGCGTACGAGCGCACATCGGACGAATTAGTCATTGCGTCAAGTTGTTCCCGGTGATAGCAGTTGCCACTCCACCAAGTTGAACGTTGCTTGTAAAAGTCCATATGGTATCTCCTTTTTGTCGGATGTCAGATGGGGGCTAGGACGTAGTGGGCGCCCCCTGCAGCGCTCCAAGCGGCAACGCGGGCGGCACGGCGAGCGTGCCGGCCCACTTCACGATGCCGCCATGTGCGCGTGGGTCATTTGCGCTTGTTCCGCAGAAACATTTGCTTGAATGTGTCGGTGTCCTCGAGGACAAGGTTGTCAAAAATGTGCGGCGTGATTTGCTGTTCTTTGCACTTATAGAAATTGCGGAATGTTCGTTCATCGTATTTAAAATTGAGAAGTGACGGCAGGTAAAAAGTCCGTTTGCCGGTTTCCATGCCCGCGGCGCGTTCAGTGTTGTTTTCGGTGAGATATCGATACTTGCGAAAGCCGATTGACTTGCACAGTCTTTCAAGGAACACCAGAGGCGGGGCACAGTACTTTTGGCCGCGATTAATTCTGATGGCGAGGGCACGGAGCGGCAGGAACAACGCGAGGAATAAGTACGGTTTAAGCACCCACCTTTGCGACAACATGTATTCGTTTTTACTGACAACACGGCGTACGTCAATGTAGATATTTTCACTGTCTTGCTCGGTGCAGATTATCCGCCAGTTTCCAAAGTGACGGCACAGACGAAAGAAATCACTGACATTGATTGCGGCATCTGCACTCTCATTGTCGGACATACGCTGTTTGGCGGTGTCTACGGACAACATGGCACCCACTTCATCAAGGAACAATACACAGTGGGCAGGCAGCCGCTCCCGTTGTTCACAGTGTTCTTTTGATACAAACGTGGTGTATCTCCCGTCTACCATGACGGGTATATTAGACAGTAAACATGGGACGCAGTTAGAGTTCTTGAAGTAATTGTAACTGTGTTCCACTTCGGCCCAGTCGGGCGGCTTGTTCTTTTTCGCGGCCATTTTGAAATATCTCCAGCGCAAGTCCGCCCACATCTTGCGCGCCATGACCACTGCCTCGTACAGGCCGGAACTGGACTTGCCACAGCCCGGGGCACCGATTTTGACCACCACAATGTTATCGAGAGTGATTTGGCGTTCATGGCGGACTTGTGCGATTTTGATGCGACAAAACCAAATTAACTGCCACAGTACGAACAAATAAATGAACACATACCGCAACGCCCACAGCAGAATTATTGTGTACGGAACTGCGACAAGTAAAAGTACAAGCACACTTTGAAAGGTAAACCCTGCGATAAACACGTTGCGGAAATTCCAAAGCGCGCGCACAATCTCGCCGTAATTAAGTGTCGTTAGCATTTTGAAAGCAACAAGTTCGGGCTTGAACGTGAAACCGAAAAAGGCAACGTGGACAATCAAGTATTGTACGATAAAGTAAACCGCGGCAAAGTTCTGCCAATAGTTTCGGTTTTTCACTTTGCACCAAGTTTTTTGGCAAGCCACTTGAAGGGTAGTGTTATAAGAGTAATCAACGCTTTAATTAATGGCAGAAGCAGGGGCAAGAAAATAATTACAAGAATTATAATGCCAATAATCATAAGGGTACGGCCAAGATTGTCCATGAACCCGTCTTTGCTGAAAAGGTTGTTTACCCACTCGCTGAAACTTTCAGCGTTTAATGTTTCCCACCATATTGGGTCAAGTATTTTTCCGTCTGCACTATCACCGTTTGGCAATACCCACTCTTGTTTATTAGGGTCGGTCGATACATCAATAATCACTGCGTCATATGTTCCGTACTCAGACGGATAAACACCCATCGAGAACCTTGCACCACTGTCAAGCAACTGTTTGATTGTCATTGAATTTTTCAAAACACCGTCAACTAGTTGTTGTGCCTGTCCGTCAATCGTGATTAACGTATTACTGTGCCGGATAATTGGCAAACCATTTTTACTGTTGAATAACGCCCAGCCAAAGAAATCGGCAAGTTGATTATTCCGTGGATTGATATAGATATCGCGGCCATCCTCTGTAACCGCAGGATATTTTTCCCACGGGTGTTCCGTTGCTTGGGATATGTATGTCATCAACTCGCCAAGCGTGGTTTTCTCTAACACCTTAACAACGGGAACGACAATACCGTCATTCACAAGCGATACCACACCATACACAGGGAAGGCAAATGCAATTGCAAGCCGCCAACTGTTAACCGCTTTGAAAGTAACGATATATTTGTTTTCGATATGTCTGCCGTTCATGTCAAAGTATCGTGTTTCGTAACTGTCACTGAATATGGACTTGTACCACGGTTTCTTAATCTGTTGCCGTGTGGCGTATATGTTCATATGCTGACCGTCTGTTTTCTTTATGGTAATCATATACACTTCGGTGTTGCTGTTAATTGTGTTTACAATTCTGCCGCTGCTGCTCAGGTAATATCTGTCAAGATGACTATCCAAGAAAATACCTAATTTTTGATTTGCACCGCTTGTAAATTCCTGTGTATCCGGGTCATATGTGATAATAGATGAATCCACCGCATCAACAACGGGTTTCCCGCTTGTTGTCACCACAAGTCCCATGTTTTGAACGTATCCCAGGCGAGAGCCGTCTGATGCGCTTGCATATCTTGTTGTTCCCGGGATTACTTCGCCGGTGTCACCCCAAACACTTGACGGGATAGAGGTAACTTTAAATGACGATTGATAACTTTTGATTGTTACTGTTTCGACTTTTTGAACCGATGCGGTATAGACCCTGTCATATATATAAAAGCACAGATTATTTTCAACTGTGTGCTTGATATAAATACCGTCATAGTAATCGTTGGTATACGTGCCTCGGTTGCCGTTGACCTCGATAGATACATATGAACCGGATGGAGCCAGTAATCTTTTCCGTGCGGTCAAACTGAAAACCTCGTTACCAATCGTAATATCCAAGATATCGAACACATCATAGCTGAACGCAAGTCCGCCCGTGACACCGATATTAAGTTCGGGGATTAAAAAGTCATTTATTACAAGTCCGCTCAGTTTTGCTGTGATTTGGCTGTTGGGTGAAACTGTCTGCGTTTCCACCGATGTCGCGGCTTGAACCAATACTCCCTTGTCAGTACCGGATGTTCTTGGTAACAAACTGAGAACTCCCGCAAGCACAACAACAGCCAGAACAATGATTGATACAAGTATTCTCACTGTGCCACCTCTTGCAGCTCGTAAAAGTCTATCGTTACGTAATCGTAACTGTTTATTTCCCACGTGTGATTACCCAAAGAGAGTGCAAAATTAATTCTGTTTATTTCGTTATCATTTCTGTCAAGTATGACAATGCCTGTCGAAGTGATGACTATGTACGAGTTTTTCAAATCGGAAAGGTTATTCTTTTCGCTTTGATAATGTTCGGCATTTCTTTTGATGTCAATGTTGGTACTTGTAAGCCCAATAAAAACGGTAATCTTCAATGTCTTGCTTTGCAGGGTAAACTTTTCTATCCACTCATTAAAGGGTGACTTCACGACCATTTTTGACAAACTCTTATTTTCATACTTAAAGGGGGTGTATGCTGACATACCATGGATTAGCATGAGTACCTCGGTCATTTCGACTGGTTCGCTTGCACCATTGTCAGTGCTTGCTTCAGTCTCACTTGCTTTTTTCGCTGGCCACTTGAAGTCACTTCGACAACCTGTGAGTATGACCGTGCTTGCAACAGCCAAAGCCGCCACAAGTGCCACCGCAAATATTTTTAAAACTAGTTTCATGTGTTTCTCCTTATTATTTTTTTTGTTTCAAGCCAAGATTTTCCTTGACCTTGTTCCCGACTGTTATACAGCCCTGTTTAAACGCGGCCTGTTCGCCGGGGGTCATGTTGCCGTACTTCTTGAAAGTTGGCGCGAAATCTTTGCCCTTCGGGGGCACGGTTTTAGTTGTTTTAGTTGCCATGTTGCAGTGTCCTCTTAATCACTTCGCAGTGAAATATTTCGTTGCTTTATCTCAACCGCCCCAACGTTCAGACGGAAATTAATGGTGGGGAGTTTTTGCCCGCATCCCCGGCGGGGTAGAGCCTCAATTAATGCCCAACAGTTTTTTCTCAAAGTCCTGCAAGAACACGCGCTTGCTGATGACGGTTCCGTTTTCGCCCTTGAAAACTACATCAACACAGGTGTACGGCTTTTCTGTCTTTTTACCGATTCCCGTACTTACAGTCGCGGAAAGAATCATTTCTTTTAAGTCCATTTTGTCACTCCTTTTGTTTTGATTTTTTGTGCACTGGCAGGGTCTTTGCGCCGACCCCAAGCGTCAAGTTGCCTCCCACTCGTAATACTTTTCGCGCACCATTTTTTTAAACTTGTTAATGTAATCGTGCACATTTGATTTTGCCAGATTTACAGACTTAGAGATTTCGGCATATGTTTTCCCTTCCAAATACAAGTCAACAATATCTTTCATCTTTCCCTGTAAACCATGTACAAGCGGCATTACAACCTCAAGGGCAGTGTGGTCAAGTTCGGCCTGTTGTTGGTCATTGTCGTCATATTCCACCTCCTCACATGAAACATCATCGGAAAACTTGTCTTGCGTGCGCAAAAAATCAATCATTGCGTTTTTGGCAATCTTTTGTAACTCTGCCCGCGTAAATGCCTTTTTGTCACCAAGCCGAACAGAGCAAAATTTTATCAACGCAACTTGTATCAAGTCATCTTTGAGGTAAGCGTACTTTTTAAAGTGCCGGTTATACACGAACCCGGCCGTCATCTTGTCGCTTTCAAAATCTGTGTTAAACATTTTCCCTCCCGTTATATTAAACGTACCCAAACCCGGTTTGTTCTGGGGTTTCGAAAAATTATAGATGTATCGAAAGAAAACAGAAATCCTCAATTCATGAAAGTAGATTTCACTTTTGACGCACATATGAACGAAATCTCTGCGCGCATAGAAATCGCTAATAACATATGTAGATATTGACTATAACGCAGACTTGTGCTATAATACCTAATGAAGTGAATGTACTGAATATCAATGTCAACCTGTATAAGTCCTTTTTGGCTGCCTACAAACATCGATGTATAAGTAGGGCGGCTGAAGAGTTGTTATCTACATCATCCAATATACACCAAAGCCTTCGGGAACTTGAAAACCAGTTAAACAGCCAAAGGCTCTTTATTCGTCAGTCGAGAGGGGTAGAGCCAACAAGTGATGCAATAGCCCTGTATCCTAAAATAGAAACTGCGTTTAATCTGATTGTAGAAGCAAGTCAAAGCATACAAATTTTTGACGAGAACAGTGAGGTGGTTATTCGAATGTCTGTGCCACAGACACTATTGAGTCGATACTTCAAAGAGTACATCAAAGCTTTTTGTAAAAAATATCCAAGAGTAAGGATTGAGCTTTACGGCAAAGAGGGAATTGAACTTCTTGGGCGAAATAAGATTGACTTCGCAATAGAGATTGAAAACTGTTTCAAACAATATAGTTTCAAATTGCTGGATGTTTTTACATTCAGCGGAGTCTTTGTTGCTACTCAAAAATATCTGACCGAGAACAAGATAAGTAAAATAACGAAAGACAATTTGTGTTCCATTCCGATTATCTCACGCCGAGAAACATGGAGTGACTTGTTGAAAGTAATTGATATTCAACGGGAACCGTTTATTAGTGTTTCCTCAACAGAGTTCGCATATAGTATGGCGAAAGATTCAACGGCCGTTGCTTATGTATATGGATTGCCAAAGGAACTGAATGACAATGGTACTGTCTGTTTACATGTTGAAGGCATTGACTTACCAAGCGTAAAGTTCGTGTGTGCCTACAACGAACTTTACCTAACCAAACCTGCAAAAATTTTCATAGAGGGGCTAATCCACTTTTGTAAACAACTTACTATCGCTGACTAACTTCTTTACAAACATCCTCGCGAACCTTTTCGCCAAAAAGCTCTATCGTGTCATGATTATTAATTATTTCAAAATTTGCTTGCTCGGGCTTTATAAGTTGCCGTTGTCCTTGTTCAAAGACTATGGGGTCAGTTCCCAAAAGCCCGGCAGCCTTATCGCGCTCTAATATGGCTTTTCGTCTTTTCTGCGGCTCTGCTGTAACGATAACTTTTTCAGTTACAGGCTCTCCAACCCAAGGATACATAGTGCTAGATGTCACAAAATCAAACACAACTGGCCGATTAAGATGCCTTCGGATTTCGTTATATACTTTTTCCTCCACATAAGAATGTGCCCGCTTGTGCAGTTCAACATATTGCTCGACAGACTGAAATACATACTTGTCAAAGTATTGCAATCCGGTCAAATCACCGACAGGATGTCCGAAAATGCTTTTCATAAGGCTTGAATTTTGCTCGATAAAATCAAGTAGATGTCCATCACCACACAGTAATTTTGCGTCAAAATACTCGGCAATTACTTTGGAGGCAGTTGACTTTCCACTTCCGCTTATTCCATCAACGGCAAAAATAATGGGATGACTTAGTTTCACTGGCTAAACAATATCATATCTCATTGTTCTATGCAAGATTGACCCAAAAAATCGTGCGCTATTGACACAGCGAAAGAAATGCTCTAGTATTGATGTTGTGAGTAAATGGGGAAGATTTTTCAGGATAACTTGCGTTTTGGGGGTGATTGCTGTGGTTGTGGTCTCTTTAGGAGCATGTAAATGCGGACCAAATAGGACAAAGGAATTAACCGAAGAAGACCACATCAGAATAATAACCGAAAAGACTCAAAAGTTATTCTTTAATTCGGATGGAACTCCCAACATTGATGTTTGGACTTGGACTGCTCCAGTTCCTCCGGGTACACTCTCTTTTGATAT
>Ga0123353_10002979_pt1 | contig 21201 bp, 19 predicted proteins | sample TergutLab28metaG_3_FD_92763 | JGI IMG/M metagenome (GOLD analysis project Ga0123353, IMG submission 92763) | Labiotermes labralis P3 segment gut microbial communities from Petit-Saut dam, French Guiana - Lab288 P3 | ecosystem: Host-associated > Arthropoda: Insects > Digestive system > Gut ... | reverse complement strand
GGCAGAGGGAACATCGGGAAGGTGTTTGTTTTCGGCAATAAATTGCGCTACCTCTACTAAGGGTAACAACTTATAGTCTTCTTCAAATACGTAGTCTTTCCAGCCTTGTAAGGTTACTTCTACTTCTTTGGTTTTTATTTTGCCGTTAAAATTGGCGTTTTGTGCGGTTATTGTACCTGTAATATTTGCATTTCCGTTGATGGTGGCGCTTTGCACATCCAAAGCATTTCCGGTTATTACACCAGTAATATTTGCACTACCGGCATTTAAAATACTTGCTGATAATGTTCCTGTAATATCTACATTTCCAGCTTTTAATAAACCATTAACATCTAACTTTGCTCTTGGATTAGTAGTTCCAATCCCAACATTTCCATTAGACGCAATGGTTAATCCGCCGCCGGGAGTATTAAGATTAAAATCGCCGCTGCTTTGTTGAAACGTGAGATTACCATAATCATAAGAAATACTAAATCCATATCCCGATTCGGGAGTAGTTAACCGAAGTAAGGTTCTGGTATATCTACCGCTCGCCGAATCTTCTAAAGCAGTCTTGTCAGGGAGGAAAACCCTTGTATCGTTTATATGAAACAGTGTTGACGGGTTTGACGTGCCAATACCCACACATCCGTTTATAATAGCATTTTCGGAAATACTTGCGGTTCTTGCATTTAGGGAGTTTGCCGATAAAGCGCCGGCTATTGTTGCGCTTTGGGCTTTCAATATATTTGCAGATAATGTATCCCTAACATCAAACTTTTGTGTGGTTAGTGTGCCTGTTATATCAGCGCTTTGGGCTTTAAAAGAACCATTTACATCTAATGTTGCAGCAGGGTAAGTTCTTCCAACTCCAATAAGCCCATCGTTGCTTATAAACAAAATATTTTGTAATACTCTATCCATATAAGCATAGTTTAATCCGGCGCTTGTGCGGGAAATCTCCCAGTATCCCGAAGTTGAATTATAAGCGGGTTTTAACACAAATTTATCTAACGTAGCAATATTACCTTCCGCTAAAATATTTTTACTTGTGTGTAGTTGTTCCATACCAACATAGCCCCCTCTACCGATAATCATACTTTGAGAAGTAGTTGGATTTTGACTATTATAATTATTTATGGTGTTAAATTTTAACCCTGATACATCCGAATAGATGTCCCAATAATATGGGGAAGTTACTATACTGTCGTTTGGAGGAGGAGTTCCTGCATCCCTTGTTGCTGGGTGTTTAAACTGCAAACTGCTTGCCACGTTTTCGGTTCTATCTATCAGCAACTTTCCTACCACATGCGCCATCTCTTTGGGTTCTTTGGTGCCGATGCCCACGAAGCCCAAAGCAGCACTATCGGGTTTTACAATGGTTAAGGAGGGCAAGGAGGTTACCCCAAACATAATGCTGTTGTTGATGTTGTTAAGTAATGGTGATGAATTTGTAGCCGTTCCAAAGGTGATTGAATTGGCCCCGTTACCCGTTACCCATCGTCCAAATACGATACTGTTTAAGGCAGTGGAATTAGCACGATCGCCGATGGCAATACCGCCTGATACAGTTGCTTGGGTGTTATCTCCAAAGACAAAACTATTTTCAGCGGTTGCGACCGATTCATTACCTCCTGCGAAAGAGTTATCGCCAGTTGCGATAGATGTGCCTATGGAAAAGGCTGTACCATTACATTGATGGCATTGTTGTGCGTAAATTTGTGTAATTCCAAAAGCTATCAGAATTACGATTGCATAAAATTTTTTCATTTGATTTAATTTAAGTTAATATTTAATTGGTTAAAAAATTTTTTTATTTTTTTTACACAGATGATACAGATTTACACAGGCTTACAAAGATTGATTTAGTGGTTAATGGTTAATTTTTTATCTTTTTATCTTTTTATCGCCGTAGGCTTTTATCTTTTAACGATTTATAATAATTTTCTTATGAATGATGTTTCCTGTTGAAATTTCAATAGAGAGTATATATATTCCATTTGTTAATTTAGATACATTTATTGTATTTGTATTGTGTTGATTTAAAATTAATTGTCCAATATTATTGAAAATCTTAACACTTATAACATCTGCGCCTGAAATATGTACTGCATTATTGGCGGGATTGGGATAAATCAAAATATTATCTTTATAATCTACGATACCTACATTTGATATATAGGTTTCAAAACACTCTTCATCTAAAGTACATTCAATAGGATAAACGGGCACAACACAATATTTATAATCTCCATCTTCCAATTCAGCGGTATTATCAGAATAAAAAACGGTAGAAGGAGGTAGATGATCTATAAGTTCATCATTTCTATAAATATTAAAACCTGTTAAATCTGCACTTTCAGGCGCAGTCCATGTTAGATTTGCCTGTTTTATATCAGGATTATACTCTCCCTTCAAATCTGTTATGGGAAGACATTCCATACATTCATTCAGATAGGTCAAAAACACTTCATCAGGAGGAATATATAAATCGCTCTTATAAATCAGAGAGTCTGATGAGTTATAGATTTCGAAACAATGTTTGACATAATCAAAAAAGCCAAGCCATTTGAATTGCATTCCTCCTGAGGGCAATTTTTTTATCACTTCATCATAACCCCCTCCCCCAAATGGTAAAGTAACAATTCCGTAATCTACCCCATCCACTGAAATTTGAATCCCGTTAGAAGATGACCATCCAACTCCATTAACAGCTTCTAATAGAAATTTGAAATTGCATCCTTCTTCTTCAAAATGGGTGCTATGGTTATGTTTTTGCCCATTGTTATGTGTAATTTTGGTGGTTGGTTTCAAGGTGTTTCTCTCACCAGGGCTACCGAGTTTTTCGCAAAAAGGGTTTTGTGCAGCAAGATTTACATAATTCATTATCAGTGCTGCGCTGAGTAAGAAAATAATAGTTTTTTTCATTTTTTTAAGTTTTTAAGTTAATAATAGTGCAAAAATAGTAATTAATGGTTAATGGTTTGGTAATTGAGCGTAGTCGAAATTAATGGTTAATGATTAATTTTTTTGTTTTCTGCATAAATTTTCATTTTTTTTACGCTGCAAAGTAACAACTTATATTATTAAAACAAGTAAAAAAATCGGGTAAAAATCTACCCGATTTTAAGGTTAAAATTCACCTGATTTTAGGGTAAAATTTACCCGATTAAGATTTTTTACAGGCAAGATAGTATTGAAAAAAATTATAATCTAATACTTTAGAAATGCGCTGGAGCAAATCAGTGTCCATAGATTTTTTTTTCAATTTTTTATGAAGATTGCTCGGATCAAAATTAATTTTTCCCGCAAGCCATGCCACCGAAAGTTGCTCTTCTTTCAGTTGCTGGTGTATCAATTCACCTATATCAATTTCATTATTATTCATTTTGAGCTAATTTTCACAATAAAAAAGCGTAGGCTAAACTTCTCAAATTACCTATGTGAATATTATGGGTTATTGGTTCTTTTTTCATACTTTTTCTATATTTAAAGTCGGCGGCAAATATACACTGATTATCAATATGATACAATACTTTTTTCGTATATGTTAAAATGAAAATATGAATTATATGTAAATTCTTTTTTTGTTTATGGTTGTTTTACTCCGATTAAGTAACATCATACCAAAAAACTGCAATAAAAATAAAGAAATAATATTTTATCAACTAAATTAGAGGTTTAAGGTTTAAAGTTTAAGGTTTTTTATTTATCATTTTATCAAAGCACTTAACTTATAACATTTTTCAGCAAACTCTTTGCGCCCTTTGCGAAAACTCTTTGCGTCCCTTGCGGTAAAAAAAACGTTAAAAACGTAATGAAAATGAGGTTTCTATTATAAAAAGAATATTTTTGACACATCAAAAATAGTATTTACAGAATCAAAAAATAGATTATAAACCACTATACCAATTTGTTATGAAAAAAATCTTGCTCAAAATCATTTCAGTTACGATATTATTACTTATCTTAACTATTGGCTGTAAAAAAGACAAAAACGTTACTAACGTTACCCTTGACAAAGACAATGTTACCCTTGAAATTGGAGAAACGGCAACCTTAACGGCAACTGTGCATCCTCACGATGCTGCCAACAAAGAAGTATTGTGGACAAGTAGCAGTACCGATGTAGCCACAGTTACTAATGGTATAGTTACTGCGAAAGGAATTGGAAGTACTACAATTACTGTTACTACAGAAGACGGTAATTACACCGCAACATGTACAGTAAAGGTAGCGCCGGAATGGGTAGAAATTAATGGTATAAAGTGGGCAAAGCGCAATGTGGATATGCCCGGAACTTTTGCCACAAATCCGGAAAATGCCGGCATGTTTTACCAGTGGGGGCGCCCGGTTGGTTGGAGTAATTCAGATCCTTTAATTAATAGCAAGGGCGAAACTATTTGGGATAACTCACCATACGTTCCTACTACAGAATCTATTTGGACTAAAGATAATGATCCTTGTCCTTCAGGATGGCGCGTCCCTACAATCTCTGAATTAGAAAGTTTGATACAAGCCGCTAGTGAATGGACCACTCTGAATAATGTGCATGGTTGGGTATTTGGAACGGGCAATAATACCATTTTTCTGCCCGCCGCAAAGGGACGCGAAGGCGAAAATGGAACTCTGATGAACGAGCATCTATGGTTTACTGTTAATACATTTGGAATGTATTGGAGTAACTATAGTAAAGATCAGATGAGTTGGGGTGTAATGGCAGAGTATATAAGTTTTATTAACGATCGTTTTGAACTAGGAGAATTTGGACTCTATCGCTCTTATGGCTGCTCGGTTCGTTGTGTTGCAGAATAGAAATTTGATTTTGGGTGTCTTTTCGCACAAAGTTCATAAATATCATTATTCTTTGCGTCCTTTGCGTAAACTCTTTGCGTTCTTTGCGTTAAAAAAAAGTTAAAATCGTAATGAAAATGAGGTTTACATAAATCTGATAACCCAAATATCAAAGAACGCGATTGTATGTTATTAGTAACCTGTTCAAAATAATCTGCATATTTTGCTCTATGATTGCATATTCCAATATCTCTTTCCCCATATAAATCATAAAGAGTTTCATCTGTTTTTCTTGTTGGTTTAAAAACGGATCCAGAATATTTTTATAATTCAGGCGATATGCTTCTCTCATTCTGCGTTTTATAGTATTTCGGTTGGTAGCAAGTTTGAAGGTTCTCTTGGAAACGGCAAAGGCAACCCGCAGGGTAGATAGATTTTCCTTTATTTCAGAAAAAGAAAAGAAGCATTTGATTGGAAAAGATACAATAGATTGGTTTTCATGATACAACGCTTCAATTTCTAAGGAAGATTTGAGTTTATCGCGCTTAGCAAGACTGTTTTTTGAATGATTATTTGCGGCGGGTGGCATATTCTTTTAAGAAGGAATTGAGGGCAGCCGTAATTGTAGAAAACTCTTTAGTAGGCGCTTCCACATGCAATTCCCATCCTGATTCTTTTACCGCATTGGCAGCTGCCAAACCCACTGCGCCAAATTTTAACTCCCCTTGAACAAAGTCGGGATAATTCTCTTTAAATGAAGTAATCCCTGCCGGACTAAAGAAGATTACCATGTCGTATTTAGAGAGATCAACATTTTTCTTAATATCTGCACTTTCTGTGGTAAAACAAACCGCTTGCGTATATCTAATATTGTGTTTATCAAAGAAGTCGGCAAATTGTGTCCCCATAGAGTCCGCACCACAAGGAATAAGGTAATTATGGGTTTTGTTTTTCAACAACAGGTCGAAAACGTGGGCGGGATTATTGTTTTTTCCGAAAAAGATTTTGCGTTTACGATAGGGTATATATTTTTGAAGATAATGTGCCGTCATATCTGTCATACAATAATATTTCATCTCGTAGGGCATCTCAATGCGCAACTCTTTTAACAGCATAAAGAACTGATCGATAGTAGTAGTACTTGAGAATACAATGGCAGTGTGATCTAAAATATTGATTTTTGTTTTTCTAAAATCCATGCCTGAAATGCTGTGAATTTTAAAAAACTTAAAAAAGTCAATAGAAATACAGTATTTCTTCAGTACGTCAGCGTAAGGAGATTTTTCAATATCAGCAGGTGCTATCTGAGAAATGAGAATGTTTTTTATCTTCATTGGTAGAATGAGAATAGGTTAAAATTGATATTACAGGTTAATAATAAGTAATTTAGCAGCGAGCAGATAGGGTAGAATTTCAAGGGTGCAAAAATAGATAAAAAAGTGAATACGGCTGACTCCGCTAATATTTCTTAAAAAGAGAATAAAAAATGAAATGAAAATGATAATAAAAAGCGGGAAATAAACAAAGATAATCAGTTCAGGTATATGAGCATACCATGTTATGGATACCATGATGATTAATAACAAACCATTGCAGAAACGATACAAAGTCTTAATAGTTGTATATAGATACTTTTGTTCTTGATAATTAAAAATAGAAGAGAAATACCATAGGAAAAGTTGGGATGCGAGTTGAACGATTACAGTAGTTCCAAAAATGAGCCCGAAAAGAGGTACGGGTTGAAGCAAAGATTTCTCTAATAACTGAGGAGTAAAGAGGTTTAGAAAAGCAAGTATTAAGCAAGAAACGGCAAAGTGATGGAGAAGAATTGCGTAAAAATAGATTCCTTCGTTTGCTAATTTCCCTTCGCGGAGCAACTGTTGAAGATAGCGTGTAGAGAATAATGCACGCAACATTAACAAGACTTTCCTTTTATGTAATACAAAAGATAGAGTTATGAATAATAACCCTATCATGAAGCAAATCGTAATGATATTATTTATGTTCAAAAACCTGTTACTATTTAACTATCAATTTTTTGGCAATGGAGGTTTGGTTTTTATTTTCAATAGAATAGAAATAAATACCGGATACTAAAGGCGAAGTATCAAGGAACGTATAATCTTCGTAAGGATTTAAAGGCATATTTAGGAGTTCTGCCCCCATAATATTTCGAATTACCAAGCGATAATGATTGCTTTTATCGGGAAGTGTATATAAAACTTTAATTAAAGAGCCTGCCGGTGCCGGATTAGGAGAAGTGGAAAGCGATGCTCTGGCAACATTCGATTCTTTTACGCCTAAAGGTTGCATGTTAATATTTACAAAAATTGTTATTTTATCTGTTTGCCCCGGCTCTGTCCAAAACTCAAGTTTGAACTTGTTTAATCCAAAATAGCAGAAGCAAGTGTCGGGATTTATTTTTAACTCGTAAACTTCGCTTTGATTTGCCGGCAGTTCGGCACTAATATCAAATTTATCCGATTCGTAGCACAGCCAAAAACACACCAATGCCTCCATGCCCTCCAATAACTCCATGTTGGTTCGCAATGTGTTTACAGTCAGATCTGTATTTGTGAGATTCTCCACATTAATAGCAATCACAAATTGTCCAAAACGGTCTAAATCATCTACAGTAATATTTACGGAAATGTGGTCTCCATCAGAGAGTTTTCCATTCTCTCCAAGAAGTTGAAATTTTTGGGCATACCCGAATAACGATAACCCAACAAGTAATAAGGTAAAAAGTTTCTTCATAATTAAAAAAAATTTATTATTAAATCTTAAATCTTAAATCTTAAATCTTAAATCTTAAATCTTAAATCTTACTTTACCACTTTAAAAGTGTAAGTTTGTCCATTTGTTAGAATTTTAACAAAGTAGATTCCCTTTGGTAAGAGCGACACATCCACAGGGGATTGGTTGTGAGCAGTGGATAGTAATTGACCGGTAACAGAAATAATCTCCAATCTGTCATACGTACCGGTTACAAATAGTTGATCATCCACTGGATTTGGGGCAACAGCGATAGCAACTCCATTTACATCTTTAATACTTTCCAATTTTCTAAAAGATACATGAATGGTATAATCTTTATCTAATTCAATGAAAGTGTATTCTGTAGCTTGTGCCATATCCATGGGTTCTCCGTCAATAAAAACTTCTTCTACTTCAAATCCATTATCAGGAATAAAAACAAACTCGGCATTTTCGCCTTCTAAATATTCTATTTCACCTTCCGGAGAGATCGTTCCGTTTTCGCCGGCTGTTGCAGTTATTGTAAAGTGGGTTTCTTCTATTAGTTTAAAAGTTACATGGATGGTGTAATCATTATCTATAGCGGTAAATGTGTAATTTGTAGCTAACGCCATATCCATAGGCTCATCGTCAATATAAACTTCCTCTACCACATAGCCTGCTTCTGGGGTAAATGTATAGGTAGCGTTTGCATGTTTGATATATTCTTTTTCGCCTTCCGAAGAGATGGTTCCGTTTTCACCGGCAGAAGCGGTAATGGTATGACCGTTAACAGGCAGCATGGCAACAAGTTTTGCACCAAATGCTCCATTGTTACTGTAAATTTGCGTTTCCAATGAATTTAATAACTTAATTCTCTCACCTCCTCCAATTATGCCGTCTCCATAATAGTCGTATATTTCAACTCTATGACACCCAACCATAGTAGGCGTAAGGTTATATTCTTTCAAGCCGGCTGACAAAGGTCCACCTTGCAAAAGAACAGCTCCATTCGGACTAAAAACTTTAAAAGTAGTTTCACTCGCATACTGGTCGGGATTGATAATCAATTTCATTGCCGCATCGCCTTCCTGTGCAAGCTCTTTTTTAAAGTTTATATTTTTTGTTAATGTAGAAACCGTTGTATTATTCACTTTAACCAAGTCTATTTTAATATTTTGACTTTGGTTTGGTGTAATATCAACAGGAATGGTTATGTTTTCGCCTGTTATAGGAGAGATAGTGCCATCTTCCCATAAAAAAGTTTCAGGGGTGCCACCGGCAACGGTATAAGAAAATTCTAAAGAGGTAATAGGAGTTTCTCCTGCATTTTTAATTTTAACAGAAGCCTGAGCCTCATCGGAACAGTCAGTCGGAAATACACTTAATTCTGTAAATTTTGTATTTGCGGCAGGTAGATTTATATAATTTAGATTGGCTTTTGTACCTGTGATAATTGTTTTTTGATTTTCAGCTATAAAAACAAGGATCTCAATATCTTCTAACTCAACAGGTACATTTCTCACCTCTTCAGGAATATTGTATTCAAAAGTATGGGACCAGAAGCTGCCTGTGGTAGTGGGTGTTACATCTGTTCCCCATTGATCGGTTATAAAATCGCGAAGCATGTGCATGTGCTTGTATTGACTTCCAATAATCATATCAGGGTTGTATCCTACACCTACCTGAGGTCCTATGATATCATTTTGCAGTAAAGCAATATTTAATTGATTTGTAGTTTGAGTAGCGTTTCCGGTATAATAGACCTCTACCAAAAGGGTTAACTTTCGTGTTGCCCAATCCACAGTTCCTTCGGCAGCCACATTTACCACTGATGGTTGAGAGATAATATTATTACATTGCGAGTTCCATTGTCCTCTATTTACTACTCCGGCTCCTCGATTGCAGGTACCGGCCGGATAGCTATTAATACCATACTGTTGGGCTAAAGGATCTCCCCATTGGGTTTTATAATCAGGGTTATTACCGGAGAATCCACCTTGATGGATATTGATGGCATACGCCTTACCGGGATTGTTTGCCATAATATTTTGCGCAATTCTATGTCCATCCGGACAAAATTGGCAGTTAGTTCCGGTGTACTCTTCCAAAATAAAATTTCTATTAGAAGGGTCGGTTGATACAATTGTGGGCTGTGCGAATAAAGTTGTTGAAAAACAAACAACGAAAAAGATAATAAAGGTTTTTTTCATATTTTTCAGTATTAAAAAAATAAACTTAGTTTTAACGGCGGCAAATGTAAGTAAAAAAAAAATACCAAAATTGATTTTATGAAAAACAAGAATAGGAAAGTGTGTTTTATCTTTTTTAGAGGATTACTCTACTACTTCAACACCGATTCCGTCTTTTAGTTTTGTTAAGGAAGTTACAGCGACTTTATCGCCGTCTTTTATACCTGAGATGATTTCGTAATTATTATCTAATCTTCTTCCCATTTCTATTTTTTGGAAAGAAACGGTATGATCCTCATTTAAAACATACACAAACCGGTCGCCGCTTCCGGGTTGTTTTACAATGGCATTGTCAGGCACCACAACATTATTTCTGTTGCCTAAGTTGAAGATTGCGCGTGCATACATTCCGGGGCGCACCTTAGCATTTTCGTTAGGAATAGTAATCTCCACAGGGAAAGTATGGGTACGGGCATCTAATGTAGGATAAATCAAACTCACACGTCCGGTAAGTTCAGTATTTCCAAGAATATCAATTTTAATCTTGGCGCTCATCCCTTTTTTAATATCGTTGTACTGACTTTCCGAAATGTTAATTACCAATTTTACAGGTCTTATTTGTTGTACTTGCAAGATCGGGATACCTGCGTAGATGTCGCCACTGTCGTAATTACGCAAAGTTACCACACCGTTGAGGGGGCTCACCAACTGTGTGTTTTCTACCAGATTGTCGTATGTATTTTGCGTTACATCCAATTGGGTTTTCAGAGCATCCCAATCCGCTTTGGAGACGCCGCCTACTTTATAAAGTTCGTCCAACCGATTAAAATTAGCCTTGATATTATCCAATTGTGTTTTTGCTTGGCGCAGTTGGGTAGCGTCCATTTGTACCAACTTCTGACCACGGGTAACAAAATCGCCCACTTCCACAAAAATTTGGTCAATTCTTCCGGGAATGGTAGGTGCGATGTTGTTTACGGCTTCAGCACGCACTACCGCAGAGTATTCATAGATTTGCGCCACCTCCTGCTCGTGTACTTCGGCTACTCTAATTGTAATAGCTTCGGTTTGTGTAATTTGTTGTGTTGTTTCGCTTTCTTTCTTTAGATTGCAAGCGGTAATGGCTGCTGTCAATAAGATGGGGATCAGTACCCGTAGTGTTGTTTTTTTCATATTTATTTTTTTTATTTTTTTATTTTTTTATTTTTTTATTTTTTTATTTTTTTAATTTCTACTAAGGGTGCTTTTGAATATAAGGGTTCAATGAATATCTCTTAATTCTTAATTCTTAATTCTTAATTCTTAACTCCTTAACTTCTTAACTTCTTAATTCTATCTCCTCATTCTCCAATTATCTTAATTAATGCTCTTTTGCTTCGGTTTCCATCAAACTCAAAATAGAAGATCTGTTCCCACGTTCCGAAGTCGAGTTTACCGTTGGTAATGGCGCACACCACTTCTCGTCCCATAACAGTGCGCTTGAGATGGGCATCGGCATTATCTTCAAAACCATTGTGTTGGTATTGGCTGTACGGTTTTTCGGGCGCTAATCTCTCCAACCAAACTTCGTAATCGCGGTGCAACCCCGATTCATCGTCATTAATAAAAACGCTGGCGGTAATGTGCATGGCGTTTACCAACACCAACCCTTCTTTGATGCCGCTTTCGTTAATGGCCTGCTGTACATCATGCGTAATATTCTTCAACCCTCGGCGTGTAGGGAAGTTGAAGTGGAGCTCTTTTCGGTAGTTTTTCATAAATAATGGTTAGTGATTAGTGGTTAGTATTTTATCTCTTAATTCTTAATTTTTTATTCTCAATTTTCAATTCTCAATTCTTAAAAAACGCTTCATATTCGGGGAAGTTGTATTTCTGTTTGGCTATTTCTTGGGGGAAGGCAAAGTACTCAATTTCGGCGTGAGAGCGTACCGTACCTTCTTTATCCATAAGTTCGGCGTAAGTTTTAGCAGAGGTGCCTTCAAGAGATATGATCTTGGCACGGATGGTAATCTCTCCCTGATTTACAAAAACGGGTTTTACATACGTGATGTTCAAATTTTTAGTAACGCCGCTGGTTTTCAATTTTACGATGAGCGCCCAATCTGCAATTTCGTCTAACAGTGAAGCTTGTATCCCTCCGTGCAACATGTTGAGGTAGCCTTCATACCATTTATTTGGCGCCCATTCGGCGTACACCCACTCTCCCTCTTCCCAAAAAGTGAGCTTCAACCCAATCGGATTGGTAGGCGAACACCCAAAACAGTGGTATTCGGCAATATCAGCGTAAGCGTTATGAATTTTTTTCATTAGGTTTATGGTTACGAGGTTAAAGGTACGAGGTTAAAGGTACGAGGTTTAAGGTTTATATTCTTTTAATTGTTAATTTTTAATTTTTAATTGTTAATTAATCATCTCATCATCTAATCATCTAATCATCTCACATCTAATCTCTTCCCAGTACATACTCTAATTCCGACTGTGCTACAAGGTATTCGTAGATAGATTGATAATATAGTAATTGCGAGTTCACGAGTGCGATCTCTGCGCTGCTAAGATCGAGCCATGTTGCCATTCCCACTTCATACTGTTTCTGAACGATCCCGTGAGCGCGAGCTGCCATTTTCACGCTCTCTCTGCTGGATTCAAAATCCGCAATAGCTTTGTCAATATTACTCAAATTAGAGCTAACAGACAGCCACAGTGCACGTTCCACATTTAAGCGCGTATCGTTCATATTTAAAATAGTATTGTTAATTTGTTTGGTTTTATAAGTAGTAGATGCCCACGAAGTAATAGGTATTTGCAAAGAAACCCCAACCACAGAATATGGAAACCAGTTAAACTTCCCAAAAGGGATATCATTGCCCATCGTCATATATTGATAAGCTCCCGATAATACTAATGAAGGGCATGCACCAGACAGAACAATTTTTTTAGAGCGTTCCAACTGTTGGATTGCCATATCTACTTGTTTTAAATCGGTATTGTTGTTTAAAGATAAGGAACTATTTTCGGGAATTTTGGCAGCTTCCATTTCGGTTTCAAAATCTTTTAGTTCGCCCATAAAAATCATCGGTTCATTTATATCAACACCCATATAGATTTTGAGTGCTTTTTGACTCAATTCCATGGCATTGACGGCTACATTGATATTGGGTTTTATGTTTTGTACTTGTACTTCGGCGCGAAGCTTTTCAAACTCGGAAACCAATCCCTGATTAAATTTATCGCCAATCAATTTTGCATTTTGTTCCACATTTTTATAGTTATCCATCAACACTTTATAGGATTCTTGTGCGATGAGGACAGCATAATAGGCTTTCTTAACGTTATTGATGAGTGTAATTTTAGATGCTCTTGCCTGTTCAACCGACAACTCAATATCCATTGAGGTAAGTTTGATGGAGTTCCACAGTGCCGGCATAATAATTGGCAGGGTTAAATTGGCAGAAAGTACCATATTATTAAATGTCCCAACTTCAATTTCCATGGTTTGCCCCATAAAATCCATTACCATCTTTTGCTTTTGAATGGTTCGTTGGTACGATGCTGCACCGGTAATATTAGGGAACAACGCCACAATCTGTTCTTTTTTGTAATATTTTTTAGTTTCGATAGTTCTATCCGCAATACGCATGGTAGGACTTTCATTCAGCGCAATATGAATAGCCTGCGGCAGTGTAATGCGAAGCGAATCGGTTTTGGGCTGCGCAAAAACCGTGATTGAGAATAGAAAAAGAGCAATAAGGGGAAGAGTTTTTTTCATATTTACGATTTTAGATTTTAGATTTTAGATTTAATTTATCATTTTATCATTTTATCATTTTATCATTTTATCATTTTATCATTTTATCATTTTATCATTTTATCATTTTACCACTAATCACTAACCACTATTTTCTCCGATCGGCTCAGTCCATTCGGGTTGATTCCGGGTTTGCCTTCGGGGATAGGGAGTTGCAGTTTTTCAAAATAATCTATCCAGTAGGGTAGGGGAGCATCGGTTTCTCTATTTTTAAAGGTCATGGGAGGTGTTGCAATAAAATGCGGATCTGAGGCGGCGTATGCGTAGGCATCATACACCAATTCGCTGCAATAATAGAGGTCATTATCAAAATCGAAGGCGTAGTCGTATCCTTTTCCAAGATGAGAGCAGGCGCGGTTAATGGCAATTTCCCTGTATTTTTTATATTCCGGTTTAAACGAAGCTATATGTACGGTATTTTTTTTGTTTTTTGTTTTAAATTCTTCCAAACTTGTATAAACTACCCCTTTTTCCGGAATGGCTTCTATCACAAACATGCCGCTATCGGTTACATTTATAATTCCTACATGCGTAAAATTCAATTTCTGATCATTAGAGTGGGTAACTTCAACAATAGATTTTTCAAAATCGGAATTTTCCGAAGCCACAAAAACCAAATCTCCGGAATGGAGCGATTCTTGGGTACAACCATTAAATAAATAAAACATGAACAACAAAATTCCCGAAATAATCTCTATTTTTTTCATTTCAAACTCTTAATTCTTAAATCTTTAAACTCTTAAATCTTTAAATTCTTAAATCTTTAAATTATTAAATCTTTAAATTCTTAAATCTTTAAATTATTAAATCTTTAAATTATTAAATAATCTTTCACAAGATGTTTATATTCATCAGTATAGCCATTGTCTCTTATCGTTAATTTATCTTCTTCACAAGCTATCTGTTTTCTTTCAAAGGTCATCAACATTCTATTTGCTTTTTTGGTTGGAGTTGGCAAAACGGAACTTTTTTTTGTAGCATATAAACGATATTTTAATGCCAATATTTCAAGTTTCTCTGCTGCAACTAAGGGTAAAATTACGCCGAAATATCCGTTTTCAGTGAGGAGTAGATTTACTGTAGAGATAAGGATTTCTATGGGTAATGTGTCGTTGTGTTTTGAAATGTTTCTATTTGCTTCGGGAGATTTCAGGCTATTTTCAAAAAAAGGCGGATTGCTGACGATTACATCATATTTTAGGGTTGTATTCTGTGGAAAATCTTGCACACTTTCTTGCAAAAATTGCACTCTGTTTTTCCATGGGGAGTTTTCCGCATTTTTATTCGCTTCCTGCACTGATTTTTCGTCAATATCAATTCCTGTTATTGTTGCATTTGTTCTTTGCGCCAGCATCAGTGAAATAACCCCGCACCCCGAACCGATTTCCAAAATAGTTTTACAGTTTTGCGGCACAGGCATCCACGCGCCAAGCAATACCGCATCCGTCCCCACTTTCATGGCGCTTTGCGAATGACTGACCGAGAAATACTTGAAATGGAACGGCATATTAATATTTAAGGTTTAAAGATTTAAGGTTTAAAGTTTAAGATTTAAAATTATCAGTTATCATTTCTCATTTCTCATTTCTCCCCAATATCCCATAGAACAGCATATCTGCAACTTTTCTCATAAGGGTTACGGTGTCGGGATATTTTTCTCTTATAGATTCATTTTTAAAAGAAGCAATCGCGTAGGTAATAAATTGTTGTAGAAATTCTATATCCAAGTTAGGGCGGATGTCGCCACGCTTTTGTGCTTCTACAAAAAAGGAGCGTGTAACCCTTTCCGTAGATTCTTTCTTATTTTCATAGTGTTCTTTAACTTCTACAAAAGAAGGTTCGTAGATGTCTGCAAGAAATTCAGGTGTTATTTTTTCTAATTGAGAAATATTGTAGTTGGTAATTGAGATCAGCTTTTCAGAGAAGGGCAAATCACTATTATTAATAGCGCGAATATTTTGCAAACTATCTTCATTAATTTGTTCTAATAATTTAATTAAAAGATTGTTTTTGTTTTCGTAATACACATAAAAAGTGCGCCGACTCACATCTGCTTTATTACAAATATCTTCAATACTTATGCGCTTGAAGCCGTGTTTAAAAAACAGTTCTTTTGCGGCTTCTAAAATTTCGGTAGGGATATTTTTTTTTGCCATGACTTTACAAAATGGCGGCGAAAATAACATTTTTTATATAAAAACGCATTTTTTGTGCAAAAAAAAAATGCTATTTTTGCTGCCCAATTCGAAGCATGAAGCAGTTCCTGTCCTTTGTTAAAAAAGAGTTTATGCATATATGGCGCGACAAACGTACCATTATGGTGGTCATTGGGTTGCCTATCATACAGATGATTTTGTTTGGATTTGCCATCTCTACGGAAATTAGAAATGTGCGCTTCGGGATATTCAATCCTCAAAAAGATGCCGTTACACTAAAATTAGAAGAACATTTTAAAAATAACCGTTATTTTACATATATTGAAGATATTACAGACCCAAATCATTACGCGGATTATTTTAAACAAGATAGAGTGGATATGATTTTAGTATTTGAAAACAATTTTGAATATAAACTCACCCATCAAGGAAAAGCTAATATTCAAATACTTACAGATGGAATTGATCCGAATAGTTCCATTTCCATTGCCAATTATGCGAATCAAATTATTCAAAAATACCAACAAGAGACTGCCATTCAAGCGCCCCAAGGAAATATTGTCATTCCACAGATCAAGTTGTTGTATAATCCGCAGATGAAATCAGCATTTAATTTTGTGCCCGGTGTTATGGGATTGGTTTTAACTATTATTTGTGCGATGATGACGGCAGTTTCTATTGTTCGTGAAAAAGAGCGCGGTTCCATGGAGGTGCTTTTAGTTTCTCCTATCAAACCCATTTTTATTATGATTGCCAAGATGTTGCCCTATCTTGTAATTTCGGGTGTGATCATGCTGCTCATTATTTTGCTTTCTATTTTCATGTTGGGTGTCCCTATGGCAGGCAGTTATCTGCTCTTTTGCTTTTTATCTTTTGTTTTTGTAATCTCTATGCTTTCAATGGGATTATTAATCTCAACATTAGTTGAAAATCAAGTAATTGCCATGCTAATATCCGGAATGGGTTTGATGATGCCCACCGCATTACTTTCCGGTATGATTTTTCCGGTGGATAACATGCCATGGCTATTGCGCGTGATCTCATTCTTTTTGCCTGCACGGTGGTTCATTTCCGCTATCCGCAAAGTGATGATTGAAGGATTAGAGTTTATGTATATCTACAAAGAGTTGATTATTCTTTGTTTAATGGCTTTCGTACTGTTGGTTATTAGTTTAAAGAAATTTAAAATCAGATTAGAATAAAAAAGATATAATATGCTCAGATTCTTTATTTTTCTGCAAGTAATTTTTATGCTAACTTGGGCAGGGGCTCAGCATAGCTATCAAAACGAAGACAGCATTGCACGAAAAGTTACTATTTATCAACTTGAAAAACAAAAACTTCCTCTTGCACAACTTTCTACTGTCGAAATCCATGACCTTTTCCAGAACGCAAATCAAAAGTTTAAAACAGATGCACTCAATGCAGAATTGGAGCAGTTGTGCGTAAATTTGAATGGCAGTGTGCTCTTAGCTTTCGGAAACCAAGTTTTTTTTAAGCGAGAAGTGGGTTATAAACGTTTGGCAAAGAAAATATTGGAAAATTCCATTACTTCCGAAACACGCTTTGAATTGGCTTCCATCTCCAAGCAGTTTACGGCAGCTGCAATTCTTAAACTTAATGAGGAAAAGAAAATTAATTTGAATGACGATGTTTCAAAATTTCTTCCTGATTTTCCTTATGCAAACATTACAATAAAACATTTATTGACTCACACTTCAGGATTGCCCGAATATATGGATTTTCCGGAGAAAAATTTTAATCCGGAAGATACATTAACGAATGCTCAGTTGGAAACCTATTTAGAGCAGCAAAAACCTAAAATATTATTTCAGCCGGGCACTAAATACAAATACATTAATACCAATTATGCTTTGTTGGCGCTTATTGTAGAGAAAATATCAGAAACCTCTTTTGAACAATATGTTAGAAAACATTTTTTTGTTCCTGCGGGACTGCAATCCACCTGTTTTTCTACCGAATTGAATACCCGGGTAAATTTTGCTAAAGGACATTTAGCCGATGGCAGCGAACGCCCGTTCCACTTTCAGAACGGTGTTTTGGGTGATAAAGGGATCTATTCTAATGTAGAAGATATGTATCGCTGGATACAAGCGTATTTTATTGATTACAAAATACTACCGAAAGAAGTTGTGGAGCAGGCTACCCAACCTCAAAATAAACTTTTAAAAGGAAAACCCGAAGAATATTACGGCTACGGACTGCGGATTGAAGATGGCGCTTTCGGCTATTTGATATATCACGGCGGATTGTGGCGCGGATTTCAAAACAATATGGTGTATAGACCTTCCGACCTGTATATTTTTATTGTTTTGAGTAATTTAAGAAATAGAGCCATGGTTGGCGTAAATGCAAAGATCTTGTGCATTATTGATGGAGCTTAATGAGGCATCGACTTGGTAATGAAGTGTGGCTGTATAACCAACAAATACTTTAATATTGGTGATTAAATTCAAAAAATAAAATACTTTTGTCTCCTTAAATTTTTAAATCTTTAAATCTTTAAATCTAAAATAATGAAGCCTCTTGCCGAACTCCTTCGCCCCCGTACTTTATCACAGTATATCGGTCAACAGCATTTGGTTGGGGAGGGCGCTATTTTGCGCAATGCTATTGAGAACGATGCCGTACATTCCATGATTTTGTGGGGACCTCCGGGCGTGGGCAAAACAACGCTGGCGCTCCTCATTGCCCAAATCACAAACGCGCAATTCCACATGCTCAGCGCCATCAACTCCGGCGTGAAAGATATTCGGGATATTATTGACAAAGCTAAAATTTCCGGCGAAAAAACGATTCTGTTTATTGATGAAATCCACCGGTTTAGCAAATCTCAGCAAGATTCGCTGCTGGGTGCGGTGGAACAGGGCGTTGTTACCCTTATTGGCGCCACTACCGAAAACCCCTCTTTTGAAGTGATATCGCCGCTGCTCTCCCGATGTCAGGTGTATGTGCTAAAAGCATTAGAAATTAACGACCTCAATCAAATTCTACATAGCGCTAAACGCTACTTTGAGGAAAATTTGAAGTGTACTATTGATATTGAAGAAACGGAAGCACTTTTTCGAGTTTCGGGCGGCGATGCGCGAAAGCTCCTGAACGCTATTGAATTGGTTGTGCAATTTGTGAAACCGGAAGCAGCGCGAATCGTTGTTACCAACGATATCGTAATGAAGTGCATCCAGAAAAATTTGGCGCTTTACGATAAAAAAGGGGAGAACCACTACGATGTTATTTCGGCATTCATCAAATCCATGCGCGGCTCCGACCCGAATGCTGCGGTGTATTGGTTGGCGCGGATGATTGAAGCCGGCGAAGACCCGCTCTTCATTGCCCGCCGAATGATTATTTTAGCTTCGGAAGATATCGGAAACGCAAACCCAAACGCGTTGCTGTTAGCAAACAATTGCTTTCAAGCCGTGCACCAAATTGGGATGCCCGAAGCGCGTATCATCTTGTCGCAGACCGCCATATACTTAGCCTCTTCTCCAAAAAGCAACGCCTCCTATCTTGCCATTGACGAAGCGCTGGCTTTTGTAAGAAAAACCGGCGACCTGCCCGTGCCGCTGCATATACGAAATGCTCCTACCCAACTGATGAAAGATTTAGAATACGCCAAAGGCTACAAATATGCACACGCTTTTGAAAACAATTTTGCCGACCTTGAGTTTCTCCCAGAATCCATTAGCGGAAAGAAATTTTACGAACCCCAAAACAATACGAGGGAGAATGAAATTAGAAACTATTTGAAAAAATGTTGGGAAAAATATAGATATTAATCCGAGCGTAATAAATTTATGATATTTTCGCGATATTATTTTAATATCATTTTAAATTTTAAACAGTATGAAAAAACAAGAAGTAAACTTCACAGGATTAAGAGTTTTAGGGATACCTATGTTGCTCTTTAACATTCTATTTTTATTTGCCATTTGCTACTTTTTTTATTGGATAGCAGAAGCCGATCTATCACCGGTATTAACGGCGGTTTTGATAATCACGAATATTTTCCTTTTCGTTCTCAATTCCTTATTTTGGGTAGGGTTTATGCAGATTGAGCCCAATGAAGCGCGGGTATTGGTATTTTTCGGAAAATATGAAGGCACGGTTAAGGATAACGGTTTTTTTTGGGTAAATCCTTTTTTTGTAAAGAAGAAACTGACCTTACGCGCCCGGAACCTTGATGCGGCGCCTATAAAAGTAAACGACAGAAACGGAAATCCGATTATGATTGGTCAGGTTATTGTTTGGCGGGTAGCCGATACTTACAAAGCATCGTTCAGCATAGACAATGCATCTGCACGAACACAGGGGATTGTTGGGGGAGATGATTTGGTAGCAAAAATGAAGGCGTACGAGTATTTTGTAAAAGTGCAAAGTGATGCGGCGCTTCGCAGTGTGGCAGGACTTTACGCGTATGATCACAATGAAGATGAATCGGAAGCCATGACATTACGCTCGGGTGGAGAGGAGATCAATGAGATTTTGGAAAAACAGTTAAATGAGCGATTGGCATTGGCAGGAATTGAGATCATTGAAGCAAGAATCAACTACCTTGCGTATGCTCCCGAAATTGCAGCAGTAATGTTGCGCCGCCAACAAGCAGACGCTATTATTGCTGCCCGCGAAAAAATTGTAGATGGAGCTGTGGGGATGGTCAAATTGGCTATCAAGAAACTATCGGAAGAAGAGGTTATTGAACTTGACCACGACAAGAAGGCGGCAATGGTTACCAATTTGATGGTGGTGCTTTGCAGCGACGAGCCGGCGCAGCCGATTGTAAACTCAGGAACGTTGCATCACTAACAATGAAAAAAGAAAATTCGATTAGAAACTTTGTGCTTCGCATTGACAATGAGAAGATGGAGGCTATTGAGAAATGGGCTGCCGATGAATTTCGCAGCACAAACGGGCAACTATTGTATTTGCTTGATCAGGCGTTGAAGAAAAGCGGCCGGCTGAGTTCTAATTCTCCATCAAAATGAACCTTATGCTCGGTGTGCGATACTTGCCCCACGGGTCAAAGTAGTTGCGCTGTACCACTTTTTTATTAAGATCTGTTAAAGCACAATAACTCCCCAAATGGTCGGTGTGGATGTAGTAGGTGCCATCGGCTACAACGCGCGGATCGCCACCCCCGCCGGTAGTGTCGGTACTTGGGAGGATGGAGGTAGTGTGCAACGCCACCACACCATTGTCGCCGTAAATGTAGTCATACCGACAGGCGGTGTCGGTTGCGCCTGTAATCTCTTTCTCGAAATATTTGCCAAAATAATAATGCGTATTCTCTACACTGTTATTAAAATACCGTATGGCTTTGTTGCGCTGTTGGTTAACGCCGTAAAACAGTTCAAGCCCAAAGTACCATTGCTCAATTTTAGTGGGTTGGTTAAAAATTTCTTCCTCTACTTTTTGCTTGACCAAAAAGTAGCAAAAAGTCAAGTCGGCAGGAATCCCACCGCACAACCGCGTCCGCATCGCCTGCCGACTTTGCCGCCCACAGAGGTTTTCTATTTCG
>Ga0123353_10002978_pt1 | contig 21203 bp, 12 predicted proteins | sample TergutLab28metaG_3_FD_92763 | JGI IMG/M metagenome (GOLD analysis project Ga0123353, IMG submission 92763) | Labiotermes labralis P3 segment gut microbial communities from Petit-Saut dam, French Guiana - Lab288 P3 | ecosystem: Host-associated > Arthropoda: Insects > Digestive system > Gut ... | reverse complement strand
TCGTTTATTCCTTTTTTCATTTTCTGTCTCCTTTGATTTCGATATGTTTTTTTATATATCTATATTATCAAAGGTTTTTATTTTTTTCAAAGTCGTTTTTCATTCATTACAGGAATGCTTTGTATTAACACTTGCCGAATTGTGCACCTCAAAAGTGCCGCTGTTTCATTTGTGGTTATCCAACCCATCTCATCATCTGAATTTCAAACTATCCTTCATATATTATACATCGAGGAGGTAAAATAATCAAGAGGGCAGATATTTATTTTAGTCGTGTTGAAACGTAAATATAACCATGCACAAGACGTGATAGCGTACATCAATGATGCCATTAAAAAACTTGATTTCGATTTTGGAATTTAATACAGCAGACGGTTTACCGGCTTAAAGAGAGGGCGCGTGAGCGTCCTCTCTAACAGGGGATTGGGGACGATTATAGTCACCAACAAGACGGGATATGCTAAACATTTTTTCAAAATGCACGCATATCCCCCTGCTTGCTATTCACTATCAGAACGTTCCTATTATTAATTACTACTAACTATCTAATTAATCTTATTTTCTAACTTCCAATTTAATTTCTAAGTTAAAATAATTATGGTTATTACGCAAATATAGTAACCTTGATTTTAACAAAAAGAAATGGGAAATTTTATTCTTATTTCTTTATTATTTGAAAATTTTATATAATTTTAATATCTATCCTATTGAAATCTATATATTTATATGGTATAATTTTATAATAAAATGTCGAAATAATATTAAAGTATGCATCATCTTAAAAAGGTATTTGTGAAAAAAGTGCGAAGGGGAGGGTATTTTATGCGAAAAATATCAAAAACAATTTGTTTTTTGTTAGTTTCTTTTTTGATCATTGGATTATTTTCTTTTTCAATAATTGCGGAAAACCCCATAGGCATAAGTTTTTTAGGAGCTAATATTTTCAATGTGGTCTTTGTTTCCGATTGTAGTGGTTCAATAAATAATACTGATCCAAAAGACTATCGGTACCAAGCTGCTGATCTCTTTTTAAGTCTGTTGACAGAGAACGGTGGAAATCAAGTTGGCGTTGTATTATTCAATTCTCAAATATTAAATGAAGGATCAATCATGAGTGGAAGCGGATCTATGGTAGATAAAAAAAACCACTCCAAATCTATACGCCAAGGTGTCGATGGTTTAGGAACTATGCAAGGAAATACGGATATTGGAAAAGCATTAAAAGCCGCGACTGATATGCTTGATGAACAAAGAGATAAAAATCTTCCATCCGTTATCGTTTTATTTACAGATGGAAATACATACGGTGTAGATATAGAACAATCTAAAACATATAAGCAAGCTGCAATAGATGCATGCAGGGAAAACGGATATAAAGTTTTTGGTGTTACGTTGAATCAAAACGGAGATGCCGACCCTAATGAAGTGCGTGATATCGCAGATTCTACCGGAGGAAAATTTACAGAAGTAAAAGATGCCGCTAGTCTTTTAAAAACTTTTGAAGAATTTTATACTTTTATTTATTCTACATATTCGATTCCAGTTGCAAAGGGAACGGGAACGATACTCGGAACGTTTACCGTGCCTAAAATTGGCGTAGACGAAATAAATATCGTAATTTATTCAAGAAGTGCGCCAATCAGAAGTTTGCGAATCAAACAGCCTTCCGGTATTTGGCTTAGTCAATCAGAGATTGACGCACTGCGCATAAACGGGGAAAATTTTACTGCTGTGAAAATCGTTCAAAATCTCATGAAGGGTGAATGGGAATTAGAAGTAGTTTGTAGCGAAGGTGATTACGCGGAAGTTTCTTTGGTTCCCAACCGAAGCGTAAAAATTGTTAGTAGTTTAGAGCGTCAGAAAGACAATTGGAGAAAAGATGACGAAATTACCATTATAGCACAAGTTTATTCGCATGATGATCTCGTTATTGACTCAGATGTTTATCAAAGCGGTATATATACAGGTTATATACTTCTGAAACCCGCCAATAAAGATGAAGAAGTCAAAATTTCCCTTACCGGAAAAGCAGATTCATTTACCGCATCTGTAAAATTCAGTGATTATGGTTTATATTATATAACAGCAGTTATTTCAGGTGAAATGATGGAATATACCGGAGAAACAATTACTATTACCGTTGTAAATACCCCTCCGGTTTTCGGTGATAATGTCGATGCTGATGGTATTATATATCGAAAATTTGTTCTTCCTTTACTTGGAGTAAAAACAGATAAACTATCTCTCTCTGAGATTATTAAAGACGCAGAAGATCCGATTCTTGAATATTACATAGTTGAAAGCAAAACCGATTTTCCGAATGACGAATACTCAATAATAGATGGTATTCTCAGCGTAACACCAACAAATAAAGGAGTTTTTTCAGTAACCGTTAGTGGAAATGATTCACAGGGCGCAAATTGCGAAGTTACAATAAAATACACAGTAGTTTCAATTATGCCATTATTGTTGATTATTATCGTAACGTTGATATTATTAATATTAGTGATTATTATCTTCACTAAATTTAAAAAAATGTTTATCTCTTGGGAAGGAAACATTACTGTAGAACCTTTTAATAAAAACGAATACGGGGGGTTCAATTCAAGATCAATACCATCCCAAAACGGAAAATACTCCTTATTTAAAATTATCGGAATTAAAACGGAATGTCAAGGTTTTGAAAGCGCAAAATTTATAGCGAAAAGTCCAGGCGAAGTTTATTTCATATCAGCTCATCCTTTTTATTGCGATGGAAGCGAAAGACAAGTGAAGTCAGTAAGACTGCCAAATGAAATGGAAATAACCGTATCAAAAAATACTGATGCTGATTATGGATTAAAAATACAATATACACGTAATGAAGAAAATTATGAAGATATATAACAGGAGGGAAACTTATGGCAATGTATGAGTCTATGCTTGTGTCTATTGAAGGCGGCGGCGTTTCAAATGCTAATTCTAAATCCCCGCGGGACGATTCGGCCCATGTATTTATCGGGCTTGGCGGAACCGGATGTTCCGCGCTTAAAACAATGAAAAAGATGATCTATGAACGTTTGATTCCTGATGATCCTAAATCAGAAGTTCCTAAATACGATCGTATCGCGTTTTTGGGAGTTGATTCCGACAAGAGTCAATTTACCGAACGGAAAGCATATTCCGACCTTGACCCGCAATCGGAATGTTGTGATATTGGAGTAAATAATATTAGAACTGTTCTTGCTAATCTTCAGTTGCTTGAGCAGAGAGAAGACTTGAATTGGTTTAATTATAGAAAAATTACAATTGATAATGCGGATGCTGGCGCTGGAGGCGTGCGTCAGATGGGGAGATATTTGCTTTCCGAATCCACAGGGAAAACCTCAAACAATTTTTACATTAAAGTGCAGAAAACAATCCGCGGCACAATTACCGTTGCGGGGCAGCAGGTTTCAGATCATACAGTTTATGTCCATTTGTTTGCGGGAATCGGCGGGGGAACTGGGAGCGGTACGTTTATTGACGCTTGCTATTTGATTCGTAAAATATTTAATACTTTGGGTATTGAAGACAGAGCGAAATTGTACGGTTATTTTTATCTTCCAGATGTTACACTTGCCGCCGACGCCATCAGAAACGATCCTTTGAAAATAAATTATATAACCGATAATGGTTTTGCCGCGCTTATGGAATTAGACTACTTGATGGGAGCGGAACAAATAAACGATGAATTTAAACATAAATATTCAGGAGTCGAAATTGCCGGCAACAATGGGAGAGCCGTTGCGCCTGTTGATATGTGTCATTTGCTTTCGGTTACTGATATGTCAGGAAATCCTAAGGCAGACGGGTTATTGTTTGCTACAAACTCAATGGCTGAATATATATTGAATTATATGATGAAGCCGGAACTCACTGATAAAGATAAGCAAAATAACGCTATGACGCTTGTCGGAAATGTTAATAACCTTATTACGATGCGTAGCGGAATGAATATTAAACGCGGTGCCAATTATTTATATACAGTGCTTGGTTCCGCAAGCGCAATCATTCCGTATAAACAATTTTCAACTTATCTTGCCTCTTATCTGTTTAAATATTTTGAACCTATATGCAAAAATGAACCGTTGCCTAAAAACATTGATGATATTGTGAAAGCAGTTCGACTATTTGATAAAGATATTTCTGCCGCATTAAAAGATGGTTCAGCACCCCTTTATTTAAACCCCAAAACATATGATGACAATTCTTTGCGAAACGTAATCAGACCTGATGACCACCTCGTTGTATATAAACCTCTGGCTGATTACATAAATACATGGGATAGTAACCGGGAGGGTGTTGTAAAGAAAAATTTAAACGATTTAGCTGGGCAAATAACCGATTTTACGTCAACAGCCCAAAATCCTGTGGCATATATGGCTAAGATATTTAAATATTTACAAGAGCACTATATGAATGCTGAATACGGACCGCATTTCATTTGTGAATTGATAGACAGCAATAGGGTTAAAACATTAAAGAGTGTTATTATAGGATTAAAAAAAGAAAATGATTCTAATTTACAAAAATCCAACGGATCGAAAGATTTTAGAGAGAAGCAGCTTATAGAAGCTGCAACAAAGTACAAACAACGTGCAAGTGGTAAACGTAAAGCAGAATACTTGAAAGAAATAGAATTGTATTATGAAAATAAAGATAAAATCCGTACTTGTGGATATATTTCTTTATTACTCGATAGGATAGATACCGGTTTATCTCAATTGCGTACGGAATATTACTATGTTTTCAAAGAATGTTTGGACACCATTTGTTCGACATTTGAAGATAACAGAAGATCTTTTGAATCAAACAATATACCTATCGTGTCAAACGTAATTCAATTAGTCAGCTGGCACGACGAAAACATTCGCGAAAAATTAAACGAAGGCATAGAGCAAAAATTGGAAGACAATGGAGTAGACGGAAAAACGGCTAAAAGAGAAATCAATATATTCATAACACAATTGATGAAAAACTTCACACTATGGAAAACAGGAAAAGAAGCGAAAGTTACTAATCAAGTGGCTGATTATATCAACACCAGTTTTTCCGCTATCTTAAATAAATCAATGAAAGAATTGATTGCAGATAAATACGGAATAAATGATGTATATAAATTAAGCGAATTAATAGAAAATAGTATCATTAAAGAAGTATTGGAACCAAATTCCAATCCAATATTTCACATGAACAGTTTGTTTTTAGCTGAAACTCCCGCACTTCCGACTGCTTCGGTTTTTTCCGTCCCCTATACTGTTGATGCTATTGTACAGGCAGCAGAGAATTATAAAAATAACGGAATAAATATTGAAGTACGTGCGTCTTTTGTCAAAGATCGGATTTCAATGTTTAAATTCCATTCTGGAGTTCCTCTTTTTGCATATCATCCTATAGGTCCATATCATGATATTTATGTACATTTGAGAAACGCTGAACGATTTGGTAAACATTATTATGAAACTTCAAATGGTAAAGATTGGAGAAAGCTTCCTATGCCTTTCCCGAAAAGTTTTGCTTATACGGGATTCAAATGGAGTCAAACGGAAAAAGAGCAAAACGATAAACTTGAAAATATTTTCAATCGCGCTATAGAGATAAACTGTCTGCAGTTAAACGGAACGGAAAAATATATAATTCAAACCGGCGATTATACATCTTCATATCTGATAACACCTGAAAACCCTGAAACTGCTAAAAATTTACTTGATAAGTGGGAAGCCGATAAATCAAAAATATTTGCTGACAATAAATCCGCCACTTGTCCTTTTAAAACGCGAGATGATTTGACCATTGCCCTTGATGATTTTCTGAGGATTCCAAGCATACATGAAATTGCAATTAAAGAAGTTGAAAAATTTGATTCTGTCGAAAAACACATGGAAATTATTAAAATAACGACAACGGAAACAATTCAGGAAGAAAAAATGCAAAGATTCTTTTTCAATTCGCTATTTACCGGTTTTTCTATATTGCAGTCTGGAAGGATCGAATTGCTTGACCCATATGCTCCTGATACAGAAGATAACATTGTACTTTTGACGGATGCTCGCGCGGAATATGGTAACGCATTGTTATATCAAGCGTACTTGAAATTCATCAATCAGCCAGAAGATGTCTTCAGTTTTCTCAATGATCAAGTTTATAATACTTTGAACAATATATCGAGCGAAAGAATAGATATAGTCAAAAATAATGAATCACGCTATAAAGCATTAATTTCTGCTGGGAAAGCCGCTGCCGCAAAATTTCCGAATAGAACCGAGGTAATTCAATTCTACAAAGATTTTGAATTGGAACTTATCACATTCCTGAATACATATATTTAATTTTTGATAGATTTATCCTATGGTGTAAAAATGTAAATTTGTAAACGAAGGAGAACAAAAATGAAATTGTTGGAAGAATGCGAAAACATACTAAAAAATTGTACTCATGCAAATTTTAATAAACAAGTTTTACATCATCCGGTAATTTTAATTACAGACAAAACCACTATTCAACTTGAAATAGATTTTACACGCACATTCTCTGAGCATCTTAAATTTCCCGACACTATTTTCTTTTTATCTTTTAAACAAGATTTATGTATTGAAAATGATATTGATGAATCTTATGTTATTCTTGCAAGTCAGGAAAATTCATTTGAAACTTGTGGGGAACTTGACATTCACTGTTTGATTTCAGTAATTGAACCCGAATCATTAAATATAATACAACAGATTATGGATTACAAAAATGATCGTCAATTAAGTGTTACCATTTTTTGGTATTTATTGATTAATGAAACTACAAATGACCTGAGGATTAAATCAAAAGAAATTATTGAAAAAATCCCGCAAAAGATTGTGGATGATTCAGGAAAACAATTGATTAAGCATAGTGTCTTTATTTTGAACAACGCTTTGTATAATAGAGAAATCCTTAATCCAAACCGTGAAAAAAGAGAAAATTGTTTGGCTATTACAAATATAATTTTGCTTACTTGTATTAAATCGAATGCTTATACTATTTTACGTAACCGTTTAATTGAATGCAAATTTAAAACACTTTCTACTAAAGCATTAGCAACGCCGACAGGTGAAATTACTGCCGCTACTCTTCATTTAATTTTAACACAAACATCAATTAATAACGATATTTCTGTAATAGGAGCGGAAGAAAAATTGACTAAAATGTTAGGCATTGAAAATGACATATGTAGATTTATTGAAGAACAAATAAATAAACTTGATTTCCCAAATGGTGACACACTCATAAGTATACCGCATAAAAAAAAGGCTTGGAAAACACTTAAAAATGAAAGGACTTGGAACGATAATTTACTTGAAGAATTAACACTGGGATGCTGGGAACAGTACATAAATCAAGTAAAGAATGAATTTCTTGCCGAAATGAACCTAAACGAATTAATAAGTAATTTTGAAAGGGACTTGCTCAATAACTCCGAATTATATTTTTCTGTTTTCGCCGTCGGCGTAACCGAAGATTTATTGAAGACTTTGGAAATGATTGGGGATAAGAAAAAATTCAATTCTTCACAAGTGTTTAAAGACAAATTAATAAAACGTTTGAGTGATTATTTTAAAAATAGCATTAAAATTGATTTGCGTAACAAAATGATTTCTGTTCTTAAAGAAACATTGCAAAAGTTGTCAATGTCAGCACAAGCGGCTATATCAACTTATAAAAAGTATGTTACAGACTTAGAGCAAACAGATGAATATTATAATTTTAAAAACGCTTCTTTGTATATTGATTCAGTATACAATCAAAGGACAATAAATTTAGAAAACTCATTGAAAATTAATATCAATACATTGATGAATGAATATGATAACCTCCTGCTCAATGCGTTTGAAAGAGTAGTTACGGGAAACGAAGTATTTAAACTTCATTATGATGATGAGTTGTATAATAGGCTTAAGACTATAGACGAAAAATTAGACAAAGAAAGCTTTTTACACTCACAGCTCACATCCGACATTAACAATTATAGTCGGTTGTATACCGTACATTCCCCATCGGTTATATATAATTGTTATATCGGAGAATTGACAGATGAAATCATTAAGGATCTTACACCCAATTTAACTAACCCATATTTTTTAAAAATAGATAATTACAATTCAGTAAATCGTATCGTCATATATGAACTACAAACACCGATACAATATATATGATATGTTCGAGGTGAAATTCTATGCATATTAAACAAATACAAATGACCGAGGGTATTAGAAATATTTCTAAAGAAGATAAAACTTCAGAAATTGTTTTAACATGGAACAGCACGCAGCCGTCAGATACTTTTTTAATTGTCGTCTGTTTTGGGAAAAGGTTATTTTCCAGCGAAAATTTAGAGGAACTTCTTTCTGTATATGAATTGCCCCTGGAGGGAGAATGGACGGAAGCAAACGATATTAAACTTTATCATCTTTCTGCAAATTACTACAAGTCAAAAAACGGTGTAATAATTAAAAGTGAAAAAATTCCCATTCCCTCTAATTTGATGGTATTTTATATAAAAAACGGGGTCGTTTTGTTGCACGACGGTGAGAATAATCAAATTACGCTAAAAAATACGATTTTTTATTCGATTAAAAAATGTTTTTGTTTTAATATTTTTTCGTTAAAACGTAAGTATATAATATCGTTAAAATTAAAGAATAATCAGTCGAGTGCTTTTATGAACAGTATAATCAACTGTAAAGTTGCGCAGAATTTTTTCCCGCTTACATCAAGATGTTTCGAAGAAGTTTTCGAAGTGGTTGCCAAACATGGAATATTACCTCAGTTGATTCTTTCTGAAAACGTAAAAAAATATTACACTATGCGTGGACAAGAGAGGAAATAAACAATATATGGATGTTAACAATAAAAAAATTTACGAAAATATTATATGTCCATTTTGTTTTAATGAACCTAACGATGGCGACGGCAATCCGTTTAGCCATGAAGAAGTGTGTTTCCGCATATCAGATGCTTCTATCAAAGATGATAACAGCGGAACTACTGATACATCCTTGAGTGAAAGTGTTCAAATGATGTTGAACAATTCAAAAGATAAGAAAAGTGACACAATTAAAAAAAACGAATACAGAAAAATACGGGATAATATTTACATAGATTTTTGGACAGGATTAAACCCCGATATTACCCAGCTGTTGAATCCTGTTATTGAACCAGAAAAATACAATACCGACCAATACAAAAAAAAATATGCAAAGTCTGGAATGCTGGAAGCAATTATTGATGAATATGGCAATCGAACAACAGACCGATTATGTCCTTATTGTCATAATTCTTTACCAAAAAATTATGGTCAATTTGTCACTAAGTTTATTTCAGTTGTAGGAGTTACGGGTTGCGGGAAGACAGTATTTATTTCCCAGTTGTTAAAGAAATTCGCAGAATTACTGGCTAATAGCTGCGGAATTGACGCGACGCTTTCTACATATGCTGAACAATTTTACAGAAAACAATACCCAATTTCTTCTGGGAAAAAACTCCCAGAGTCTTCACAAAGAAACATACTTAAAAAAGATTTAATTACCATTGATTTGGCTGGAGCGATGTTAAAAAATAAAGTTACTCTTGTACTATATGATATTGCTGGTGAAAATTGTGTATACCCAGATAGAATGGAAAAATTCGGTCCCTTTATCTGTCATGCTAACGCAATTCTAATGTTGCTTGATCCATATCAATTCGATTCACTGACAGGTGATTTGCCGACGCGCAAACGTAAAAGCAATGATGATGAAGAAATGTTAGCTCCTAATAAAGTTATAAATATAATGTATGAATTGTTTTTGAAATCAAAATATGGCAATGAAAAAGCAGACATCCCTATTGCTTTAACATTTGCACAAAGCGATTTACTTTATAATGGAGATTTATTTAATAGACAAAGTAACATTTTTCATAAGATTGAATATAAAACAAAGGGATTCCAAAAAAATCAACATTATAATCTCTCAAAAGATCTGGAAAGAAAAGTTTTTATAGGAAGTCACAAAGATGTACTCTTATCGGCGAAAAGTAAATTTATATTTGCTGATTGTTTTGCTATATCTTCATTAGGTATAGATACTAAAATTAATGAATCCGGTATTTTAATATCCAGAGATTCAATACCTCATCGTATAGAAGAACCTTTATTATGGGTATTAAATAAATTTGGTTATATACGAGAAATTCAGTCTTCTGGAATAAAATCAAATAAAAAGAAAAAAGGGTTATTTAAGTAAAACTTAATGGAGTTAAGAGGTTATAATAATGCCGATTTCACAAATATGTTATACAAGATTGGGTGCAAAAGGAGAAGGTGCAGGCTGGCAGATTGCAGGGAAATCGCCTAATCTAACCGAACGCGTCTGTAATGATTTTGAAAATATACAGGCTATAGATATGGAAGCCTTTCTAAATCAAGATAAAATAATAGATGGACGTTTAGGCATAGTAACTACTGCCGAACGTACTTATTTTATCAAATATAAACATCTCGGCATAGGGGAAGATAACAGACCTTATGGTATGTCACATGCTTTTGTTTTTAATCATAACGAGATTAATAAGTTGTTGCGTACCCCGAAAAATTTCCTTCAATATGACGGATTTTTAGAAATAATTCCACACGAAGCCCCTAACAAAATTTTTGATGAAATGAACGCGTTTGATTATTGTGATGAAAAACCGGTTATTAATATTGAGTTCGCTCCTCAATTAATAAGATGTGTATTTACGCAATTATATCGTAATGAAACCTTGTGTATCATTCCCTATGAGAATGATATGAGAGATCAAATTGACTGGGTGGGAATTTCGAGACAATATATTACCGAGATCATGAAACATATCCCGTTTTCTCTAAGATATAAATTGACTTTTTCAAGCTTTTATTTGCCAAAACAAATACCAACTGTCGTTTCTTTTTCAAAAGATGAGCAAAATTGTAGGTTTAATTGCACCACCGGAGGGTATGCTTTACCTTCAAAAGTAAATCTAGTTACAAATCCATTAGTAGATTATTGTTGCAATGTTAATAATGATTCTGCGAAGTTTGAGCTTTTTAAAGAAATTGATAATTTTGTAAACGATGGTGGAAATAAATATTCAGAAAGCATGGAAATGTTGTTACTTGCTTTTTATTCAACTCATTATAAATACAATGATAAAAAAGATATACGAGATAGGGATGATGAATTAGGATTAAAATTATCAGAACAAGAAATTATACAAAATCTCGCTTTATCAATTATTATTCGTAAAGAAAAGCCCTCAGAATCAATTACCAAACTTATTGGACGATTCTTTTATTTATGCATAAATAAAAGAATCGTATTACCAGAAAATGTTTTAGAAGAATTAAAAGCAATACAAGATTATTCTGTAATTTATGATGCTTATAATATATATTTTGTTGAATCAATAAAACCAGATGAACTATCTGTTATCGAAGAACTTAAAAATTTTGAATTTAAAACACCTGCTAGATATAATAAGGTTATTGATATATTAGCTGAGAAAAGACCTGATGTTCTAAGCAAGTATTATAATCATCAAATCAGAGAAACCTCGTTGGATGCCTCAAAAAATTATATTAAAAACGCAAAAAAATACAATGTATTTAATGTCGAAATGGCAAACAATATTGCGGAAAAAATATTGCAAATTTATGAAGAAAAATTAAAATTCGAACACCATAGCGATACGTTTTTGAATCTTTCTAAAAAATATGATACATATTTATCGGAAGTATACGATGGTTTAAATAAATCTGCATCATTTGATCTAACACAATATTATATTTCGTTTCAAGAGATTTTTTGGCAATATTTCAATTGGAATGATTTTAATTTAATTAATATTAACGATTATAACGAGTATACGGAAAACTTTACATCAAAAGATTATCCTGATAATATTAAAAAAAGCGAAACTATACAAACTATTCATCATTTTGTTTCAGAATTATGCACAAGCAATTATTCAAATGGGACAGATAATTTTCAAAAATTATATGAGATACTTACTACTGATTTTTATATTCAAGAATTAAAAGTACGAGATAAAATTATAGAGCAACTTTTAAATTTTGCGCGCCAAAAAAATGATATTCGAAAAATTTCTTTCGATTCATGGATTTTGCTTAATTACTCGAATACAAAAAAGCAAGTCAATATTACATTACTTTTTGATATACTTGAAAGAAAAAATTTATTAAAAGAATTCATTAATGATAATAATTGTGATAAAATAATAACTGCAATATTTATTGATAAATTTAAATTAACAGAATCATTGCGCTATTTTGCAGAAAAAAAATATAAAAAAGGAAATAAAAATTTACAGGTCTATTATCAAAAATTATACAGAAGTTTAGGAGGTAAAGGGAAAGAAAAAGTCGATAAATCATTTATAAAAAATCCTGATGATTCAACCGATAATCAAAAAAATAGGAAAAAAGAAAATAAACCATTTTTTAAAAATTTAATTAATAATCCCCGTTTACTTTTATTCATAATATTGGCGATAATAATCCCTGCATTTTTTTTAATTATTAAATACCTATTTCCATTATTATCAGAAGAATTTAAATACACGGATATGTCTGGGTACCAAAATACCGAAAGTACCGATCAATCAAGTGCGCCAGATTCACACCACTCATCTGAAACAAGCGAAGCTGCTAATACGACAGATATTATAACAGATTCAATTGAACCGGAATCACAACCATCATTTGAATCAGAGGAAGATCCAGATATTACAGAAAATACGATTCCACCGTCCGTTGATTTTTTTGAATATGAAGTACAACAAGGCGATTCAATTTGGGATTTGTCTATGCGTTTTGGAGCGGCTGTTGATGAAATATTATCTCTCAACGGATTGAAAGAAAAAGATCAAATATATCCCGGAGATATATTAAAAATACCAAATTAAACAAATAAATAAAAATTCAAACGCAGGAAATGAGATTTTCATTTCCTGTTTTTTTTTGTATAAATAATATTTATATGTCATTTATTTTCATTCTACCCACCAATTTATTTTTGTAAATTCTAAAAAGTTTTTTGCACTATTTATAAAATTAATTTGGGTAATCGATTCAACAATGTTTATTCCAGTTTTTTCACTGCTGAAAAAATTATAATCATTATTGGGGATGTTTATTGTTTTTTTATATTCACCATTTTCTATAAATTCACTCCGTGTACCGTTTTTACGATTCCAATATCCTTCTGTATACTTATCATCTTTATCATTAACGGACCGGAATTGCCAATTACCTTTTTGAAATACTCCATTTTGAAAAGTACCTTCTATATAACCTATATCTTTATCTTTAAACTCCCAACGATTATTTTCGTTATCTCCATGAAAAAGTCCATTTTCGAATTTACCTACATATTTATTGCCATTCGTCCATATTAGAATACCTTGTCCGTTAGGTTTATTATTTTCCCAATTTCCATCATACTCTTTCAAGCTATTATTGTTTCCATCTTTAAAAGTCAACTTACCTTGACCTTGGCGTTCACCGTTTTCCCAATTTCCAACATGCTCTTTCAATCCATTTTTGTTCTCAGCTTTATAAGTTAACGTACCCTTACCTTGGTAGTTGCCGTTATCCCATTCACCATAATATTTTTCCAAAGTTTCAGAATTAGAATAAACCATTTCACCTTTTTCATTTGTTTTTGAATGAGGTTTATTGTCTTTAAATGATCCCTCATATATATCTTCATTTGTGTATGTTAGTTTTCCATGATCAAATGATATAGAATCTTTATTATAATCATAGCATGTACCGCTATAAGATTTAAATCCATTAGTATTATTATCTGCAAATTCAATATAGCACTTAGAAATCTTATCATTATCTTCATTATAGAACTCAACTTCAAATTTTATATATTTATTAAGTTTTATAGAATCATTATCTTCAGGAGGAATAAATTCCAAATTTATAAATCCACCTGTTTTTACACCATTTTCAAACTTTCCGCTATATTTAGTTCCATCTTTCATTTCTATTGTTCCATTTTTATCATCAAATTTACCATTATCATTAAATTTTCCCGTGTATGATTTATACCGACTATGAGTTGATGAAAAAGTAAGCGTACCAGAGGATTTTTCATTATCTTTAAAATCACCATCAAAATTGTCGTAGTGATATTCATTATTTTTTTTGTAAGTTAATACGCCACTATTCATCTTACCGTTTTCGGTAAAAGTTCCACGATAATTATCGTAAATTATATGGTTCTCGTAAGATAATGTGCCATCAATCCTCTCACCATTTTGGGTAAAAGTTCCAACATATTTTTTGTACTTATCGTCGTTTTCTAAGTATGTTAATGTACCATCATACATTTCACCGTTTTCATAAAAAGTTCCAACAAATTTGTCAAAGCGAAGCAAATTATCTTTTTCGAAATCCAATTTGCCATCCTTCATCATACCATTGTCGTAAAAAGTTCCATCATATTTTTTGTAGTGATTGTTGTTTTCAAAGTAAGTTAATATGCCATCCTTCATTATACCATTTTCATAGAATGTACCTATATAATTATTAAATCCATATTTATTACTTTTTATAAAAACCAATTCCCCGTCTTTCATTATAAAATCGCTATAAAATGTACCCGTATAAAAATCAAAAACACTATTTTTGACAAATTTCATAGTTGCCGAACCTGTTATTTTATTATCTTTAAAATTCACCTCACAGTTATCATAATACTTTTTTATATTTATAAACTCATCATGTGATGTTACTGAATAGGCTTGGAAATATTTTATATTATTTCCTTTGGAAAACTTTATTATACCCGCGCCATTAGGTTTATAATATTTATATTCACCTTCATAACAAACAAAACCATGTTCGTCATCATATTTATAAATAAATTTCCCGTTGCTTCCTTCCGAACCAATTGTAAACAGCCAACCTGTGTAATTAAACATTTTTTCCGCATATCGATACCTTGGCGGCATTATATTACCTATATGCGGAAACAAATGTGGAAAATATAAAGAAACAAAAAAGCCAAGTATTATTCCTGTATAAACTGGGATTTTATATTTTTTATTAATTATAGGTTTTATTCGGTGTTTATAATTATCCATCCGTAGTTTATTATAAGAAAAATTATTAGAGCGAAGTTTCTTTTGACGGTATTTTATAACAAAAAACCTCATTATTGGGAATATTAATATAATTTCGGGAATAAACAATATAAAAATACTCAATGGTTGTATTTTTTCTTGATTTATATTTAACATTACATAATTTAAGCATCCACCAATCATAATAGCAATTAATAATGAAATTAATACAAATAAAATAGTTTTTTCTACTTCTTTAATTTTACTAATTTTACTATTTTTTTTATTTTTTTTGAATTTTAATTCATTTTCTAATTGTTTTTTTTCGCTTTTTCTAATTTTTATATCCTTTAATTTTTCTTCTAATTCTAATATCTGCTTTGATTTTAATTTTTTTGTATATAATTTATAAAATAATAATATAATACATACAATCAACATAAGTAGTATAGTAATAATGATAAAATAAACAAATCCTTCTCGAAGATCTATTTTAAAAATTACATTTAATAAAAGACTCCCAATGAAGTTAATAATAACTCCTATCACACTTGTGCATATAGCTTTAATTAAATAATCGAAAAATTCAAACAATTTTCTCATATTTTATAATTTTTCACTCCATTATAAATTAAATTTTATAATTTTAATTAAATTCACCAAAAAGATTTTTATAGGAGACTTTATTATAAATTTAATAATTTTGCTTAATAATATCAAATATATACATTAATTATATTAAAATTTAATATATTTGTCAATATATTATTTACATATTACGACAATTTTTTATAATAAAATAAATATCAAAAAAAATCCCTAAAACCTACACCTAACGGCAAAATTTTAGGATTTTTTAATTTATATATCGTATATTACCATAACAATCTAACCACTGTTAAAATATATCTTCCTGACTAAGTGGTTCATGTAATACTCTTGGTGAATTGAAAAAGAATAGGATAAATAAAAAATAACTGATCATTCCCGTACAGATTAAAAATCTTACGGGATTTTTAATTAAATAATAATTTTCAACATCCGAAATACTCTTGACAAAACAGGTATAAAAATTTATTTTTATATACGAAGATGCGTAACGTGGCGGGATTATCGCAGACAGAGGCGCAGAAGTCCAGCGATATGTTCATGAAATGCCGTTATATGGACGAAAAAACAGGCGGAAAAGGTTCGATATTCGCTACGGGTACGCCGATTTCCAACAGCATGACGGAATTATATACAGTACAGCGTTATCTACAATACGATACCCTGCAAAAGCAAAACATGGTGCATTTCGACGCATGGGCATCCACGTTCGGAGAGACCGCGACTTCGGTGGAGTTAAGCCCCGAAGGGACGGGGTATCGCGCCCGTACACGGTTCAGTAAGTTTCAGAATCTGCCGGAGTTGATGAATATGTTCGGCGAGGTTGCCGACATCAAGACCGCAGACACTTTGGATTTACCGCGCCCAAAAGCCAATTTTCATACTATTGTTGTGAAACCCACCGAAATCCAAAAGGAGATGGTGCAGGATTTATCTAAACGCGCAAAGGCTGAGCATGAAAAGCGCGTTGAGCCGCACGAGGATAATGTGTTGGTGATTACTTCGGACGGTAGAAAAATCGGACTTGACCAGAGGCTGATGAACGATATGCTCCCCGACGACCCCGGCAGCAAAGTCAACGTCTGCATGGAAAATATTTTTAAAATATGGGAAGATACCGCCGATAAGAGGCTTACCCAGATTTTGTTCTGTGATTTTTCCACGCCGAATAAGGACGGACGTTTCAATGTTTATACCGACATCAGGGATAAATTGATAGCCAAAGGCATACCGCCGGAAGAAATCGCTTTTATACACGACGCTGATACGGAAGTTAAGAAAAAGGAACTGTTCGCAAAGGTTCGGAGCGGCAAGATTCGTCTGCTGATGGGCAGCACGTTCAAATGTGGGGCAGGCACAAATATTCAGGACAGACTTGTTGCGCTCCATGATTTGGACTGCCCGTGGCGTCCCGCAGACCTCGCTCAGCGCGCCGGGCGTATCGTCCGTCAGGGCAACCAAAACGCCGAAGTCGATGTTTTCCGCTATTGCACGGAGGGTACGTTTGACGCTTATTTATTCCAGACGATTGAAAAAAAGCAAGCGTTCATCAGCCAGATTATGACTTCGAAATCGCCCGTCCGCGCCTGTGACGATGTTGACGAGCAGGAGTTATCCTACGCCGAAATAAAGGCGTTATGCGCCGGAAACCCGCACATCAAGGAAAAAATGAACCTTGATATTGATGTTGCGAAGCTGAAATTATTGAAGTCGGAACATCAGAGCCAGCATTACCGCTTGCAGGACGATTTACTGCAAAACTTCCCGAAACGCATAGAGGCGGCAAAGGGGCATATTGAGGGTTTCAATACTGATATGGAACGGCTCGAACACAATACGCACAAAACCGAAGAAGGCATTTCCCCCATGACAATCGGCGATAAAACCTATACTGACAGGGGTGAAGCTGGCGCGGCTCTGCTTGAAGCCTGCAAGGGTATCACTACTACGGAACCGGTTAAAATCGGCAGTTACAGGGGTTTCGATATGCTTGTGTCTTTTGACAGTTTCCACAAAGAATTTAAAATCGACATGAAAGGCAGCATGACACATTCCACCGCTCTCGGCAATGACAGCTTCGGCAACATCACCCGTATCAACAACGCTTTCGATAAAATCCCGCAGAGGCTTCAATCATCGGAGGTGCAGTTACAGACATTCCGCGAGCAGATAGAGAGCGCCAAAACCGAATTGGCGAAACCGTTTCCTTTTGAAGCGGAATTAGCTGAAAAAACGGCGCGGCTTGCGGAGCTGGACGCTACGTTGAACATGGACGGAACTCCGGGCGGGGCTGAAATAGACGGCGCAGATATTGATGATGTTGATATTGATGAGGAAGCCGCCGCCAAAGTCGTGCCGGTGAGCGCGAAAGAGAAGCCGTCTATATTGGACGCTCTCAAACAGGGCGCTGAAAAGAGCCGCAGTTTGTTCGGCGGTAAAGAAAAATCCGAACCGGAAAAAAAATCAGAAATAAGTATTTAATTTTCATTGGGGTTGTTTTGTCCAGACGGTGTTTGGATAAAACAATCCTTCATTTATGTTATATTGAGGGGTTGATTTATGCAATATCATTTCAGGGAACTAACCCGCGAGGAATTGCGGGATATACGGAGGCTTGCCGCCGGTATGTGCGCGAATTATGACCGCGACTACGGCTGTCTGCTTTTGAACGGAAAATGTTATATGGCTTACGGCGTCGCTTACACGAACTCCGGGCTGTGCAAATATTTCCGTAACGCCGTACTACCGCTTAACCCGCAGCTTGAAGCTGTGCTGAACGGCGATTTATCGGACGATACGGTTAAGGATTGCTCCGTTTGCGGCGCGGCATTTCGTCAGTCCGGGCGGAGCAGTTTCTGCTCGGATTCATGCAGAGCCAAAAGCAAGCGCGTTCAAGATAGAAACAGCAAGCGAAAACAGCGTGAAAAACAAAGGGGAGGCGTCCGAAAATAGCACTTAAAAAATGTGGATTTATGGGCGTTTCAGGCTCTCATTTTATGAGGTATGGTATATTTGTGTTCAAACCCTCAAAAATGGGAAGTATTTTCGGACAGGGGGAATAAATATAATAAAAGAAAATATAAGACGCAACATTTGTATTAAAGTCAGGCTTTCGGAATTTGAGCGCGACCTCGTTGCCGAAAAAATGGCGGCGGCGAATATACGCAACCGCGAAGCCTACATCAGAAAAATGATTTTAGACGGGTATGTCGTTCGGCTCGACCTTTCCGACGTGCGGAAAATGGTGCAGTTATTATCGAACGCTACGTCAAATCTTAACCAAATCGCAAAAAGAGCGAACGAAACGAGAAATATATATGAAAACGATATACAGGATTTACAGGCTCACTATACCCGGCTGTGGGAACAGGCTGACGCTATACTGCGGGGATTATCGAAGATTAAGCGGTGATTCACCGGAATAAGGCGATTATATATAAAAACTGCTGCGTTTCTGTGATTCTGTCAATTTTCTTCTTCCACGCTCTCCTCCAATACTTCCAATTCGTTCTGTTCTAAAACGTATTCCACTTGTTTTATTAACTGCTCTTTATCAGGAATAAACATCGTATATTTTGACGCGAAAATCTGATTTTCCAAGCCACCCAGAGCAAACTCCGCAACGATTTCATCTTTTCCGGCGCAGAGTATAATACCAATCGGCGGGTTGTCGTCCGGCTCGTTGACTTCGGTTTTGTAATAATTGACGTAACCGTTCATCTGTCCGGCATTTTCCAAGCGGAAGTTACCGATTTTTAAGTCAATCAACACATAGGCTTTCAATATTTTATTATAAAAGACCATATCGACAAAATAATGAGTATTGCCTATGGTGACGCGCTGCTGTGTGCCGACGAACATAAAGCCGCGTCCGAGTTCCAACAAAAAATCCTCAATGCGTTCAACCAGCTTTTTTTCAAGTTCGCTTTCTTTTGACGGTTTTTTATCCGGCATACCGAGAAATTCCAACACATACGGGTCTTTTATGATGTCCTCCGGCTTTTCGATAACCTGACCTTGGCGGGCGAGTTCCAGTACCTTATGCTTGTTCAGCGTTCCGTTCGATAACAGCAATCGCTGGAATAATGCGCTGTCTACTTGGCGGCGTAGTTCGCGGATCGACCAGCGTGAGTTCACGCACTCTTTTTCGTAAAAATTTCTCGCGTCTTTATCCTCAACCGCTAAAAGCTCGCAGTAATGCGACCAACTCAAGTGGTCAGACACTGTCTGACCACTTGGATAATTTTCATAAAATTTTTTCATATTGATAAGATTTGGGCGTGAAAACCCTCTGCCTAAGTCATTCGTTAATATTTTGGATAACGCGCTCATAAATGACCGTTCGGACATTCCGTAGAAATTATCCGATTTGCCGCTATCGACTATCAGTTTTCCTATTTGCCAATAGGAATATAGCAGTTCACGGTTCACAGCGATTACTGCCTTATGCCGCGCCTGTTCGATGATATTTTTTATTTGAGATACAATTTCATGATTTATGTTGTTGAGTTCCACTCCGTGCTATTCTCCGTTTCGTGATTTTCTTGTAGGATTTAATTTATTATACCATATTTACGATGAAAAAGACAGCAAAACCGTGAAACATTTTTGTAAATTTTCATCATGATAATTAATGATAAAACAGACGTTGAGATATTCATAATTTTTATGTATAATAATATTATACTGATGTCGGAGGTGGGCAAAATCAGCGAAACTAAAAATAAAAATCCAAAGAGAATTTGTGAAAATTGCGGACGCAAGATGAAACAGCAGTTTATCGGGCTGAAACATTGTAAGTGTGGGACAAGCTGGAAAAAAGACATTGGTTACTTTGAGCGGATGCCCGATATGGTTTTCGCATTGGAACGGAAAATAGTTAAGAAAAGCAAAAATTCTATGAAAACGAAACAAGTCCCGGTTATCCGGCGAGAAGATTAAAAATAATTTGTAAACATTTCAAAAAATGCGCTGCAATTTTCCGTAAAGCGCGCTATACTTGTATTGTAAGAAAAAAATATATGTATAGGGGGATTTCAATAATGAAGATATTTTTCAAGATACTGCTGTTTCCGATTTCGTTTCTGCTGACAATTTTCGTGGCGGTTTCCATGTTCTTGGTCGAACGGTGTGCCGCGATACTCAACATAGTATTAGGCGTCATGTTTCTCGCCGCGCTTGCCGGGTACGCGCAATATCTGTTCGGCTTTCCGCTTGGGGAAGCGGGGAACGCCTCAACTTTACAGCTTGCCATCTTCGGAACGGCGTTCGCGTTTATATTAAGCCCATACGGGCTGCCGAAATTCGCGGCGTGGCTGCTCGGCAAGTTGGACGATTTGAACGGCGCGATAAAATCTATATGAGATAATATTTAATATATCAACAGGCGCGGTAGGGATTAAGAACCTTACCGCGCTATTTTTATGCCAAAGGGGGCTTGATATATGGCG
>Ga0123353_10002975_pt1 | contig 21209 bp, 15 predicted proteins | sample TergutLab28metaG_3_FD_92763 | JGI IMG/M metagenome (GOLD analysis project Ga0123353, IMG submission 92763) | Labiotermes labralis P3 segment gut microbial communities from Petit-Saut dam, French Guiana - Lab288 P3 | ecosystem: Host-associated > Arthropoda: Insects > Digestive system > Gut ... | reverse complement strand
TCGATACCTTTAAGCTACTTTTGCTATGTTCTGCCTTGTTTCGTCATGGGCTAACTCGAAAATTCCTTGTTCACTATGATTATTTCCGAAACTTGGGTTAATCTGCAAACGCTATCTTTCCCTCCTTCTCCCGCCCCGCGAACTGCGCTCCAACTGTTCCTGAATTGCCGACGGTAGCGCGGCCATCATCCTGCGATACCGTTTCAGTTCATTCACCAAGACCTGATAGTACAAAAACGTTTCAAAGTGCCGCCGCTCAGACTTGTTAACCTATTTCGGCAAAGAGGCGTTTTCGTGCTTCAAGCCCTCAAAGGATTTTTCCAGCCGCTTGATTTACGTCTCTAAATTCTCGACTGCGGGGCAAAACTGTTTCAGCAGTTCAAGGGCAACGTCGCGCTTTTTCACGACGTTTAGAGGCTCGATCCCGACCAACGTCTCCTGAACCTCCATTTGGTGGGTAAGCTTTACAGACTGCTTGAACAGCCGCACGGGAATGTGTATACGTTTGGTTTCGGCGACTGACAGTTTGCGCTCTAAGTCTATCCAGATCGCCGACATGTGCGCATGGAGTTTTTCCTGCCAGACCACCTTCTTTGCTACAATAAGATTACGGTTAGGGCGCGGCAGCCAGCCGCGTCCTTTCGTCTGTCGTCTAAGACCTCTTTTGCCGACAACCGCTTGTCAGGCGTGAACGGCACAAAAATCAGATGCGTGTGCGGCGTCTTTCCGTCCCTATGGACAACGACGCTGACGATGTTATCCGCGCCGACACGCTCATTGACGAAATCGAGCGCGTGGTTGAAATAGTCCCATGTTCAGTCCCCTCCCTTGCCTCTGGACCTTCCGGGCTGGCTGTCGATGAGTGTGTCGACATATTTTATGCTGTCCTCGCGTGGGTCGGGGGAACACCTTACTCGTCGTAATGCGCCCCGCACTGCACAATGACAATCTGGTCATTTTCCACCTTGTAGACGATCCTGTTGCTCTCATCGATGCGGCGGCTCCAATACCCTTGCCGACCGTGCTTTAACGGTTCCGGTTTACCAATGCCGGAAAATGGACTACGGTCCATATCTTTTAATATGCTATTGATGCGCTTCAAGGTTTTCCTGTCCTGGGTCTGCCAATACAGATACTCTTCCCAGGCTTCTTCAAGCCAAACCTTATTCATCCTCGACCTCGATAAGCTCATGCGCCGTCAATTTTTCTGTTCCCGCCTCAACTGCGGCAATCCTGCGTCTTAGTTCCGCCTGATTTTTCGGGCTGTAAAAGGGATCATAGATAGCAAAAGGGATTTTTCCTTCTCGCAGAGCTTGACGGACGAAGATATTAAAAGCAGTCGACAGGTTCATACCGAAGTCGTTAAACATCCTTTCGGCACTCTCTTTTATTTCACGGTCAAGCCGAAGGGTCACATTGATGGATTCGGACACGAAGGTCACCTCCTTGTGTTTGATGCAATCAGATTATACCATAAAAACTCGTGCAATACAAGCATATCGCACGACAGTATTCCACTGCGCCGATAGGGTATGGCATCCATTGTTACATCTATTATAACGTCAATTATACTTGACACATTTATAACTATTGTTTATAATTATAAATGTTAAGGGGGGCGAGTGCCTTGGGGAAGAAAACCGTTACCCTTATGCCAAGAACGGCAGGAATACTGGGAACAATGGGCGAACAAATCAAAATGGCAAGGCTTCGTCGTCGGATATCAACGGAATTGGTTGCGGAAAGAGCCGGGATAAGCAGGGCGACATTATGGGCCGTTGAAAAAGGTTCGCCCTCCGTTTCCGTTGGAATCTATGCCGCCGTACTGCACTCATTAAATGGCATGGACAAAGATTTGCTGCTCATTGCCAAAGATGATGTGTTGGGCCGGAAATTGCAGGACTTGGCTTTGCCAACAAGAAAACGCGCTCCGAAAAAAAGAGGCGACACTGATGGCAACTGATGAAAAAACAATCTATGTTTACGCAGATTGGAGCAGCCATGCACCCGTGCTGATGGGGCGGTTGTATGTCACCAACAACCGAGGGAAGGAATTGTTTTCATTTGCGTATAGCAAAGACTGGGTTCGGTCAGCAAGCATAAGTTTTACATTTGATCCCGATTTGCACTTATTCGAGGGGCGACAATATGCACCCGGCAAACCTTTGTTTGGCGTCTTTTCAGACTCCTGCCCTGATCGCTGGGGCAAACTGTTAATGAAGCGCAAGGAAGCAATTTTGGCTAAAGCTGCAAACCGAAAGCCGCGGGCATTAACGGAAAGCGATTATCTGCTCGGAGTCTTTGACGAAACCAGAATAGGCGCATTGCGTTATTCCACAGAAGAAAACGGCCTATTTTTATCGGCGGAAAAGGATTTATGCGCCCCCCCTTGGACAACACTCCGGACTTTGGAGTCGGCGTCCTTGGCATTTGAAAGCGCAGAAAACGGCGAGGAAGAAAAGTGGCTACGGCAACTTCTCGCGCCGGGTTCTTCTTTAGGCGGCGCCCGACCGAAAGCGTCCGTGCAGGCGCCGGATGGGTCGCTTTGGATCGCAAAATTCCCCTCAAAGCACGATGAGTGGAATACCGGCGCATGGGAACTCGTCGTGCATGATCTCGCCGCCAAATTCGGACTAATCGTTCCCGAAGCGAAATTGGAGACTTTCTCCGATACCGGCGGCACATTCTTAGTCAAGCGATTTGACAGGAACAGAAGCCGCAGAATTCACTTTTCTTCCGCAATGGCTTTGCTCGGCAAAACAGACGGCGACGGCACAGAGGGCGTAAGCTATTTAGACATCGCGGCTTTCATACGGTCAAACGGAGCATCTCCGAAACAAGATCTAAAAGAGCTGTGGAAGCGAATCGTATTTACTATGGCTGTTTCCAATACGGATGACCATTTGCGTAACCACGGTTTTCTTTTGACGGAATATGGTTGGACACTGTCCCCTCTGTATGACGTAAATCCAAACATATACGGAGACTTGCTTTCTTTAAATGTCAGTACAGATGACAATTCTATCAGCTTTGCATTGGCGATTGAGACGGCTGCGTATTATGATATTGACCTTCAAGAAGCAAAGAGCACCGTTGAAAATGTAAAGAAAATAATTGGCGAAAACTGGCGGACGTTTGCAAAAGCCCATGGATTAAGCAGAGACGCCGTCAGTCGTATGGAACCGGCCTTTGCCATGGAATATAAATAGTTTGACCGCATGAATTCAGGGATAGCCTTTGCGTGGCAACTTGAAATGGGGGCTTGAAATGGGGAAATCACCACCGACTGATGATGCATTACGGCATTACATTATGAGCCGTATTAAGAGTAAAAACACTTCGATTGAAGTTTCCCTCCGCAAGGCCCTTTGGGGCGCCGATATCCGGTACAGGAAAAACTATAAAAAGTTACCGGGCACGCCGGACATAGCCCTCACAAAATATCGCATCGCCGTTTTTTGCGACGGGGAGTTTTGGCACGGCAAAGACTGGGAGATAAAGAAGCCAAGGCTACAAAGCAACCGCGAGTATTGGATTGATAAAATCGAGAAGAACATGATCCGTGACCGTGAAAACGAAAGGGCTTTACTGGGGTTGGGGTGGACCGTAATAAGGCTTTGGGGTTCTGAGATACAGAAAGACCTACCCGGATGCGTTGATGATATCAAGGACGCGATATTCGAAAGTAAGATAGAAGCATATCATATCAATCACGAGTATGGCCACGAGTATGGCCATGAGCATATGCCATTGCAAGATGATTGAACTTTCGCGTGGAACGGCTGGCGGCGGCATGGCATCAGGAGTTGTGCTGTGCAATTATTTGAAAAAATATAAAAAAAATGAAACCTTTCCGCGCCCTGGTTTGTGTTATATATAGAAGGGACGGTAGATATGTCGGTAGAAATGTCGGAAGAAAGGGAGCTCCAACCGAGCGTTCTACTGCCTCTGTCGGCGGCGGAGGTCTTTGATCGGTATGCAGACATGGTGTACCGCATTGCGTTTACGCGCACAAAGAGCCGCGCGGACGCGGACGATTTGCTGCAGGAGGTGTTCGTGCGCTATATCCAATCCGACCCGCAGTTCTCGGTGGAGGAGCACCGGAAAGCCTGGTTGATCAGCGTTACCCTGCACTGCTCCACAAACCTAGCGCTCTCCGCGTGGAATCGCCGCACCACGCCACTGGACGAAGTGACGCGCGATACTTCGTCGGCTTTCGAACCCGACCACAGCGATGTGTATGAGGCGGTGATGAGTTTGCCCGCCAAATACCGCACCGCCATCCACCTGTTCTATTACGAGGACTATTCTGTCACCGAGATCGCACTGCTGTGTGGGCTACCCGAGGCCACAGTGAAAACCCATCTCTTCCGGGCCCGGGAGAGGTTGCGGAAGAATCTGGCAATCGAGACCAATAAGAAAGGAGATAGGGTGCCGCATTGGTGTGGCAATGAGTTGTTGGAGGCGCCCGAAATAAAAAAATGAGCGATCAAAAAACGAACGATAACACGAACGATAACACGAACGATATTATGAAGAAATACTACCGTGAAACCTTTCAGGCGATCGTACCGGATGAGGATGTGCGCCAAAGGGTCCTTGCCGACATGGCCGCCTCCCACGCGAACCACGAGAGCCACGAGAAACGCACAAACCATATAAACCACATAAGCCACACAAACTACGAAAACCACGCAAACCACGGGAAACGCGTCCAACGCAGGCAAATCGTGAAGCGCGTCGCCGCGCTGGCGGCTTGCCTGTGCTTGCTTGCGTCCGTTGTTCTGTCCAACGGGCTCATCAACCCACGCGAGTTGCCGTCGCCATACTTCATACCACTCCCTACGGTGAGGAAGACCGTTGAAATCTCGACGCTTCAGGTCGAATCATATTCCGAAGTCTACGAGATGTTGTCCGCCCCAAGCAATGTTGACATCGCCAATGACAATTATATGGATGGCTTTTACAACTATGGGTATGGGGGTGGCTTCTACAACAACTACGCACCAAATTTTTTTAGCGCATCCCTCGCCTCATCCATCGCGCCTACCGCCAAGTTCACCCGCGGCGACGGCGGGGGCTATGCCCTTACGAGCAATATGATGGGCGGCCTGTATTCCGGCACGAATTTGCAGGTGGCGGGCGTGGACGAGGCCGATGTGGTGAAGACCGACGGGAAATACATCTACGCTTTGCGCACCGCCACCTACGACGATAACACGGGCAAAATGAAAACGCCCAGCGAGGTTGTGATCATCCAAGCGGAGGGGAAAGACTCCCGGTTCCTCTCCCGCGTTTCCGCCCCGATGCCTACAGAGACGAAAAGCGAGGACGGCAAGTCGGTCACAACGTCCGCCACGGTTTTCTACGATATGTACCTCGCGGGGGATATGCTTGTCATCATCGCCGATACCTCAAGATTCACGCAACCGGTAGAGGGCGCCGAGGAATACTATAGGGGATATTGGTGGAGGTGGGGCGGCAGCAACGAAACCACCGCCTTCATCTACAACATTGCCGACCGCGCCGCGCCCATCTTGCGCGATAGCTTCGGCCAAAGCGGCGCTTACCAGACCTCACGGCTTGCGGACGGTGTCCTGTATACCATCACAAACCATTATGTCAGCTACAAGGGCGAGCAGGGCGACGCCGAACTCTATGTCCCCCAGTTGTATCGTGGCTTTGGCGTGATTAAGAATTCGCTTATCCCCGCCTGTGACATCAGCATCGCGCCAAGTGAGGCAAAAAAATGCTATTCCCAATACACGGTGATCAGCGCGATAAGCATTGTTGACAAGCTGGAGCGGTTGTCCACGAAGACGCTGTTGGGCAGCACCGACACGATCTACGCCAGCGGGGAAAACCTGTTGCTGGCTGGGAGAGCATACAACGAGGACAACAAATACGGCCCCTATGAGGAGATCGAGGGGCTGGTTTTCTATGCCTACAATGAAGAAAAGGGCGAAAGCAAGCAAAAGGAAAAGGAGGGTATGCTGTACCGCCACGTTACGCAAACCTCCAGCAACAGCACAAATCTTGTTTTGTTTGGCACAAACGGCGGCAACATAGAGCTTCGCGCCACCGGCGAGATCCCAGGCAACTTGCTGAATCAATTCTCCATGGACGAGTACGAAGGGCATTTTCGCATTGTTACGACGGTGGACAACTGGGTGGGTGACTATTTCGAGGACGAGGACGGCGACTACGCATCGTTCGAATGGGACGAAGGCTGGTGCCGCGAATACGGTGACGCCGAAGAGAATTACCGGTATGCCTCGGGGCTCGAACGGCTTTATTTCAACTCCCATCCCCAATACAAGGCCGCCCACAACTCCTATTCCCAATCCTCCAACGCCCTGTACGTGCTGGACGGCGCTTTGAAGCGCGTGGGCGCACTGGAAGGGCTCGCCGAGGACGAGCGGGTCTATTCCGTCCGCTTTACGGGCGACATTGGATACTTTGTCACCTATAAGCAGGTCGATCCGCTATTTACCGTCGACTTGTCGGATCCGGCAAACCCCTATATCCGTAGCGAGTTGAAGATACCAGGCTTCTCCGAATACCTGCATCCGTACGACGACGGGCTTCTGCTGGGGCTGGGGCAGGACACCGCGGTCAACAAGGAAGGCTTCGAGAGCCGCAAGGGCCTCAAGCTGTCGATGTTCGACGTATCCGACCCGGACAATGTGACGGAGGCCAGTGTGTTGGCATTGCCATTTCAATGGACGGAGGCAAGCTCCAACCACAAAGCCATACTTGTCTCCCGCGCGCGCGCCTTGGTCGCCTTCCCGGTCGACGGCAGTTACGCGATATACGGCTATGATGCGGAGGAAGCGGGATTTTTCGAGCGCGCCGTCGTGAGCATCGGTGAGGAGAACTGGTGGCAGGGCAACAGCCGCGGCCTGTTCATTGAAAACGATTTTTATGTGATAAGCCAAAATGCGGTATATATCTTTTCCGTCGCTGATTTTTCACCCCTGGCGACGGTCAATATCGGGAAGTAACGCTGATATCGCGGATAACACTGACAAAGGGGAACCGTTTGGCACATGACCATCACACAAAAACTAGCGCAAAAACTAGCGGCCGAGTTTTCCGTCGCGCCCTGGCAGGCGGAAAACTTGGCCGCCCTTCTGGACGAGGGCAATACGTTGCCCTTCATCGCCCGTTACCGCAAAGAGAAGCACGGGTCCCTCGACGATCAACTGCTACGCAAGATGGCCGAACGATTGTCCGCGTTGCGCGCGCTGGACAAGCGACGCGAGGAGATCCTCGGTTCGATGGAATCCCTCGGCCAGCTCACCGACGAGCTGGCGCAATCGGTGCGCGGCGCCGCCACGCTGAGCGAGTTGGAGGACATCTACCGCCCGTTCCGCCCCCGCCGGCGCACGCGGGCTAGCGCGGCGAAAGAAAAGGGCTTGGAACCACTGGCTGTGTTGCTTCTGGCGCAGGATAGGGGCGCGCCCGCGCCGCAGGAGCTGGCCGCGCCTTTTGTGGATGCGGAAAAGGGCGTCATGGATGGGGAGGAGGCCCTGGCCGGGGCGCGGGATATCATAGCCGAGCGCGTCAGCGACGACGCCGACCTGCGCCGGCAACTGCGCACGCTGTTGCAGTTCCGGGGGCGGTTGGTCTCGCGGGCGACGACCGAGGATGATTCGGTCTACCGGCTCTACTACGACTTCGACCAGCCCCTGGCCCGCATGGCGTCCCACCGCGTACTGGCTATCAACCGCGGCGAGGCCGAGGGGTTCCTGAAAGTCAAAGTCGCCTGCCCGGAGGCCGAGGCCGTCGCCATCTGCGAGCGCGCGTACGTGAGGGCCGGCCGCCCGACCTCGGAGCAGGTGCGCGAGGCGGTGCGCGACGGGTACGACCGCCTGCTGTTCCCGTCGCTGGAGCGCGGGGCGCGCGCCGATCTCACCCAAAAGGCTTCTGATTCCGCCATCCAGGTGTTCGGCGAGAACCTGCGCCACCTGCTCATGCAACCGCCTGCCCGGGGCCATACCGTCCTCGCCATCGACCCCGGCATCCGCACCGGCTGTAAGGCGGCGGTGGTAGACCCGGCGTCCCGCGTGCTGGACACCGGCGTGCTCTACCCCCTGCCGCAACATGGGCGCGTGGAGGATTCACGGCGCAGGATGCTGGGCTGGATTGGGAAATACCATGTGACCGCCGTCGCCATTGGCAACGGCACCGCCTCCCGGGAAACCGAGCGTTTCGTGGCCGGCGCCATCGCGGATCTGCCGCGCAAACCAGGGTATACCGTGGTCAACGAGGCCGGCGCGTCCGTCTATTCGGCTTCGCAGCTGGCCGCCGAGGAAATGCCCGAACTGGACGTCACCCTGCGCGGGGCGGTATCGCTGGCGCGGCGGCTACAGGATCCGCTGGCGGAACTGGTCAAGATCGACCCCAAGGCCATCGGCGTGGGGCAGTACCAGCATGACATGGAACCCCGTGCGCTGGACGCCCGCCTGGACAGCGTGGTGGAGGACTGCGTCAACGCCGTCGGCGTGGACGTGAACACGGCCAGCCCCGCGTTGCTCTCCCGCGTGGCCGGCATCGGGCCGGCGCTGGCCCGGAACATCGTGGCCTTCCGGCAGGACAACGGCCCGTTCCCCGACCGGGCGCGGCTCAAAAAGGTGAGCAAGCTAGGGCCGAAAGCGTTCGTGCAATGCGCGGGCTTCCTGCGCGTACCCGGCGGCGCCAACCCGCTGGATGCCAGCGCCGTACACCCCGAAAGCTACCCGGCGGCGAAAAAGCTCCTGGGGCTGTTGGGATACAAGAATCCCGCCCCCGCCGGCCTGTCCGATCTGCGGGACCGGGCGGAGGCGTACCCGTTCGATACGCTGTGCGCCGCGCTGGCGGTGGGCGCGCCGACGCTCAGGGACATCATCGCCGAACTTCTCAAACCGGGGCGCGACCCGCGTGAAGACCTGCCCCCGGTAACATTGCGCACCGACGTATTGGACATCGGCGACCTGGCGCCCGGCATGGAGCTAGCCGGCACGGTGCGCAATGTCGTCGACTTCGGCGCCTTCGTGGACATCGGCGTCCACCGGGACGGGCTGGTACACATCTCCCGCATGGCAACGCGGCGGATCGAGCATCCCTCGCAAGTGGTCAAGGTCGGTGACGTGGTGACCGTCTGGGTGGCTTCCGTGGACAAGGCGAAAAACCAGATCGCGCTGAGCCTGATAAAGCCTTGCCTGGTGAAGCCATAGTATCGGCAGGCGCGCTTGTCATATCAATCTCGTACGCCTTCCCACATCTTCAGGGACTCCCGCATATACCGCGCCACGTCCACCTCATACGCCCGCTCCAGAAGCCCGCCCGTCACGATTTCGTCCGTCTTCCCGTGGGCCTGCACGCGCCCGTCCTTCATCACCAAGAGCCGGCCGCTCAGGCGCAACGCGAGGTTTATATCATGCAACACGCCGATAACGGCGCGGTTGCCCTCGGCCGCCCATTCCTTCAAGTATTCCACCAATTCGATTTGATACTTCAAGTCGAGATGGTTGGTTGGCTCGTCCAGCAGGATGATCTCCGGCTCCTGCGCGAGCGTCCGCGCCAAGAAAACCCGTTGGAGCTGCCCGCCGGATAGCTTGGTGATCTCCCTGTCCTTCTCCGCCAACAAGTCTACCACTTCGAGGCAGTGTGTCACATAGGCTTTGTCCTCCCTGGACGGCACCCCCAAAAACTTGTCCCTGATATGCAGGTACCGCCCCATCATGACCGTGTCGAACACGGAATAGGAAAAGTAAATCCCGGATATTTGGCAAAGCACAGCGATTTTGCCGGCAATCTCCCTGTGCTTCATTTTGCGCGTCGATTTTCCGCCGAGTGCCATCTCGCCCGTAAATGGCAGGATATGGGCGATGGCATGCAAGAGCGTCGTCTTCCCGCATCCGTTCGGGCCGATGATGGACAGGTTTTCGCCCGCGCTTACGCGAAACGAGATATCATGGATCACGTCGGCGCCATTGTATCCGGCGGACAAGCTGTCCAGCGTCAACAAACAATCGTTCATCCTGTCGTTCATCGTTTTTTCGCCCTCCTGCCGACCCCCCTGCTGGCCCTCCTGCTGAAGTAGATGTAGGCGAAAAACGGGGCGCCGATCAGGGCCGTCACCGCGCCCACCGGCAGTTCGCTGGGCGACACGACGGTCCGCGCGGCAAGATCGCAAACCACCATAAACGCCCCGCCGAGCACCGCCGACATGGGAATCACAAGCCGGTGGGACGACCCGAACAGCTTTCTCACGATATGCGGCGCGACCAAGTCCACAAACCCTATCACGCCCACAAACGCGATCGTGCTTCCGGTGATGGCGGCCGAGGAAACCAGCAGTGTCCACTTCACGCTTTTCAGGTTGACGCCCATCGTCTTGGCCTGATCCTCTCCAAACGTCATCATGTCAAGTTCCTTGTCAAAGTGGGCGATAAAGGCGGTCCCCAGCAACAGGACAGGGGCGAGGATATAGACGGCCTGCCAGTCTTTCATCGAGAAACTGCCCATCTGCCAAGTGATCAACCGCTGCATTTGTTCTTTGGACAACGCGGCCATCAGCGTCGTGATGGCGTTGACGAACAGCGAAAACACCATGCCGACCAAGATGATCGTGTTATTCTCCATGCTTTTGTCCAGGCGGGACGCGAGCGCGATGGCAATCAATATCGTGCCCAGCCCGAAGATAAAACCCATGAACGGCAAGGCAAACGCCCCGATGATAGGGATCGCCGCGCCGTACAGGATGACGAAACTCGCGCCGAGCGACGCGCCCGACGACACGCCGATGGTGTACGACGACGCGAGCGGGTTGCGCAGTAGCGATTGCATGACGGCGCCGCTCACCGACAGCGCGCCGCCCGCGATAAACGCGAGCAACACGCGCGGCAAGCGCAAGTTCCAAAGGATCGTAACGGTGGCCGGCTTGATATCCGGAGGCAGGCGCAACCCCAGCACCTCATGCCCGATGATGCCCAGGACGTCCCCCGGCGGTATGTTCACGCTACCCAGGGAGACGCCGAGCACCAGGATAACCAGCGCGGCGGATATGGTAATGAAAATCTTCGTTTTCATGACAGGTTTCCCGTTCAATACTTGTCGGGATAGACGGCTTTGGCCATTTCCTTCAACGCCTTGATGACATTGTGGGTCGGTTGGCTACTGGCGTCGGTGTCAATGTAATACACGTCCCCGTTTTGCACGGCCACAAGCGCGTCCCAGCCGGGCCGGGCCTTGATGTCCTCGACTTCGGCGGCCGTGTCCGCGGGGAAGTAGTTGTAGTTTACGTTGGTGAGGATGACGTCGGGGTTGGCGTCAACCACCGCTTCCTCCGAGACTTGCACCCAGCTGTCCATGGCGGCTAAGACATTCACGGCGCCGACCAATTCGATCATCTCGTTGAGGAAAACACCTTTCCCGAAGCTGTACAACGGGCCCGAACCGATCTCAAAATATACCGTTTTCTTTTCTGTGATCGCCTGCCCGATGGCGCGGATGGCGTTGATCTCTGTCTCCATTCCGCCGGCGATCGCGTCGCCCTTTGTCGCGTCGCCCATCACCGCCGCGATAAACCGTATGTCGTCCATGATGCCCCCAAGGCTATCGCTGTTCGGGATATAGGCCACGCATATCCCGGCGTCGGACACGATTTTCAGGTAGTCTTCGCCGTATACCTTCGTCATGCTGGTGACGAGGATGATATCCGGCGCAAGGTTGACGAGCTGTTCCCCGTCGAGGGCCATCATGTCGACAACAGCCAACGCCGGGTCGATCCCTTCCACGCCAGCGGAGAAGGTATCGGCCGCGACGATTTTACCCGCCATGCCCAGCCCAACGAGGATCTCGTTGATGGACGGCCCGATGGAGACAACCGTGTCGATGCGCCCCGGCAGCGCGATGGGGTTGCCTTCCCTGTCTTCGTCGATGGCCGGGGCAGGGGCCGGGGTGGCGGTGGTGTCGGGGGAGGCGGTGGTGGAGGGGGCGCCGGGCGCCTGCGCGCCGCAGGCCGGCAAAGCTAGGATCATGGTCGCCGCCAACAGGGATGCCAACAGGGATGCGATGATTCTTCTTCTTCTCATTTGTTCCATCTCCTTTATCACTATAAAAGCCCCGGCCTGTCATCAACAGGCCGGGGCTATCATTTTATCGCAATTCCCCCATCGAAACAACACAACCGACAATAGCCGTCTATGTGACAGGGCTGTGTGACAGGGCATCGACAAAACCATAACGATCCATACTCTGTGGATTACTACGGCAACGGCGTGAGCCGCTAAGATGTGGCAGGTTTTCCGACTTAGACTTCATCATAGGCGTTTCGCCTTCTCAGGCCTTGTGCAAGACCCAATGGCTGTCCGGCCTGGCGACCGAACGAGAAACGCCACTCTGTCAATACGGCAGCAGGACTGTTCAGGATTCCAACCTGATTCCCTTTTCACGCAACGCTTGCTGTGCGCACCATCATCTGTAAGACAAAACAATTCTACACGACTGCCCGCGGGTTGTCAAGGGGAAAATCGCTTTGCGTTCTTTCTCTTTCGCCAGTGGAACACGACGATGGCTGTCAGGACGATCATCGCGAGAAACGCCTGCGCGATCAGCGGGATCATCGCCTCAGTATCGCCCAACGCGATGTCGGTGGTGGGAATAAACAGACGCTCATTCGTGAAGTGGAAAGCCTGCTCCCCCGATATTTTCTGAAGGGCCTGCAACTTGGCGATATTGCCCGCATGACTGATCCCCACAGGGGCGTTGCCGCTTTGACAGGTGACTTTGTAGGCGGTGGACATGACATCGGTCTCCCGTATGTCTATCCAACAGCCATCCGGGATATCCAATATCGTGATGCCCTGGCCGTGCTTCAGCTGGAAGTTTACCCTGCCGTTTTTCAGCGTCAGCGTGTCTCCGGGATTTCCGAGGCTGTCGACCGTGGGGAAAGAAGCGACGATGTCAAGGAGTTCGCTACCGGCGGCATCCTTGAAGAAGTATATCGTGAAGTCGTATGCCTTGTTCCTGTCGCCGTATTCGCCCGCAACCTTATTGGAAACCGTCAGCGAGGCGGGTGACGCCGCTGTCTCCCACTGGGCGTAAAGGGTGATGCTGGTGTTGACGGCGATGGTCTTTCCGGCCTCATAAGCGGGATTTACGGGTCCGTTCTCGCTTGCGCTCCAGCCGATGAAGCGCGAAGCGGGTTTCGTAAAGCCGGTTGCCTGATCTGACAAAACAGTGAACTGATTCCCGGAGCCGCCGTTGGCGGACTGGATATAGGCGTTGTCCGTACCATTGTTGGCTTTGTATACGATGTGGGCGGCCGGGTTGAATTAGACAGGCAACCATAAGCTATTCGCGTTGCCGTTATGCTTGTTATACCCGTTCCGTGTCCTCACCGAGTAGATGGCTTCCTGGGAATCGACATGGCGCACGATGAATCCGGCGCCCGTGGCGTGAGCATAGTAGATATTATCTACCCGCTCGGCGCTTTGATCCGAGCTGTAGGCGAAAAATCTATAGCTTGCCGGCAGGTGCAGTGTTTTCAGCAGCGGGGCGCGTTGCCCATTTTCATACACAGATAATTCCGTATCCCTACTGAATGGCGCGGCCGGCGTACCGTCTCTGTCAACGAAGCCCGCGTTGACAAAGAAGCCGTCTCCCGTGATACTCTGTGCATAGATTGCGGGTGTGGGGGTATTACTAGATGTTCCTGCGGAGGAATACGCCCGCACATTCGCCGCGGCGTCGAGATGGAGGGGCGGCCCGCCGGAACTGTTGTTTCCGCTTCCAACACCTGCGCATTCGGTGCTTTCCGCGGTAATATCCCCCCCGGTAATCTTGATATCTCGTTTGGCTTGCGTTTGGATGTCATTGCGAAGGAGCGTGAAGCCAATGCCCGGCCCCATTCCGCCCTTCGCGTATATCGTTCCGCCTGTGATGAGGATATGGCAGTCGCCGTAGCTGTTGATGAGCCCGATACCCGTGTGGGGCGAAACCGACCTCACCGTGCCGCCGGTGATGGTAATGTTACCCGTTGCACTGGGGCTGGTACCCCCGCAGCCGCCGATTCCCGATCCCGCCCCGTTAGCCACCACTTCCACGTCGACATCCCCGCCGCTTATCGTGATATCCCCTGGCGTGCCGAACGTGCCGGCGCCTATCCCCGCGGCGCGGGTGCGCTGACGTACCGTCACCTTCCCGCCGGTGATATTCACCGTGCCGCCATCGCCGCCCCGATTGCTGTCTCCGCCGCCGCCGCCGATGCCCGCGCCGCCGATGCCCATGGCGGTCTGAGTCTCAGCGTAGTCGCTGCCATGTTGCGTTACGGATATATCCCCGCCGTTGATATTCACCGTGCCGCCATTACCGCCGTAACCGGCGTAAACGCTACCTGAGGCTCCCCCTAAGCGCCCGCCGCCGCCGCCGATACACGCCCCGGCCGATTTGGAGGTTATGTCTATCTTGCCGCCGTTTATCGTGATGGTGCCCGCATGGCCGCCGTGGGTGGCCGCGCCACTGCCGGCACCGCCGCCGGCGCCGCCGATGCCCGCGTAGGAGTTGTTTGAACCCGCCGGCGCTGGGATGGTAAGGCGGTCGGCCACATTGCTCTTATTCAGGCTGTCGATGGTGATTTCCGCACCGGCGGGAACCTTGATGTAGTCTACGACATAGTTTGCGTCCTCCAGCATCACCGTCACGTTGGCTTTGTCTTCAAGGACGATGGAGCCGATCAGGTAAATGTTGCTGATGATCAGCTTGACCGTCACATTGGCATTTACGGTAATATTGTTATAGAGGGAAGTCCCTTCCTTGGGGGAATTGAGGCCGGATGCATTGGCGCGGATACCGGTTTGCGTGATTTGAAAGGTTTTGCCGTTGGCGTTCGCGTTAAATGTCAGCTTGCGGTCGTACACGCTGACCGCCCCGCCTGGGTTGGGATTATAGGCGCCCGCGGTGCCGGTTACCTCGTAGCCGGCGTTCGTGTCGCCTACGGTTGTCATGGAAAGGTCGATGATGGCCTCGATAGTTCTCTCAAAATAATTTACCGTGTAATACTTTTTCGCCGCGCCGCTGTTTGCCGTCTTGTCCTCATTCGCGTCAACCTGGCCGTGCAACGTGATCGAGGAAGAACCCGCATTGGCAGCCGTCGCCTCGAAAGGACTGCCCGGCACGGCCATGCCCCACGCGGTTCCGGGAAACGCCGGATTGCGTGTATACGTCAGCGTATCGTAGCCAAGGCGCGGCGCCGACAGTATGGTACTGCCGTCCAGATCGAACGGGATGCCATAGGGGGCGCCCCCCGGCAACGCAAGGACGGTGTACGGCTTTGCTTGCGCGTCCTCGGTGACATTCCAGTCCCGGACATATACCTCCGCCTGCGCATAGATATTGTCAACATCCACATATTTCGCGCGATACGATATATCGCCTGTGCCGTCTTCGATATACCGTATCTGTACCCAGTACCGCCCGTTTTTGTCCACGGCCATGGCATAGAGATCGCTTTGGCCGCTAGAGCCGGTGCGCGTCAGCGTACCCTTGTTCCCCGTGGCCGCGCTGGCGTACCCGTCGCCGAAGGTGTCTTGCGTATAGATCGGTTTGGCCGGGTTCCCCACGCTTTCACGGAACCATGTTACGCCCGACACTGTCTTGTCGGTCGCGCCGTCCGGCAATATGGCCAGGGTGAGCGTCGCGACGCTTAGGGGCGCGTAGACTTTACTATCCTCCGGGCTTGCGGTGAAGTCGGATTTTGGGTACCCACCCACTACCTGCACCGTGTCGGACCCAGTTGACGACGCGGGGACCACCATTTCGTAGAGGGCGGTATCGCCGGTCATGCTGTTTGTCAACACGGTGCTATACGTCCCGGCTGGTAGCCACAGGTACGCGACGCCAACGTTATTTGCCCTGGCGGTGAAAGGGGCGGGGGTTCCCGGCACATTGACGGATATTTCCGCGCCGGCAAGGAGGCTGCCACTCCCATCCGTCAGCTTGAGTATAAACAGATATACGGTTTGGCCGCTCCCGTTTTTCCCATTGTTCATAAGGATCGTGCCGTCAGACTTTTTGGACTGTATCGATCCGCCGGTAACGCTGATGGTGTGGTTGCTACTGCCGCCTACGCCCGGAACGGTCGTATTGCCGCTTGTCGCGTCCATGACGCCTCCCGAAATGTTGATTGTCCCGGTAGCCGTATAGGCGCTGCCGATACCGGCGGCCTGGCCGGCGCCCGTGGCGGTGATCTTCCCACCGCTGATGTTGATGGTGCCACAGGCCGAATTGTACCCGCCGCCGATGCCCGCGCTGCTTTCCCTTGCCGTGGCCGTGACGGTTCCGCCGGTGATATGGATCGTTCCGGCCGGGGACACCCCATTTAATTTGCTATTGTTCACGGTGCCGCCGCCGCCGATGCCCGCGCCGCCGACGCCCGCGCCGCCGGTCGCGCCGGCGATGGCGGTCACGGTGCCGCCGTTTATTGTGATGGTGTTGGTGCCGCCGTGGATGCCGCCGCCGATGCCCGCGCCGCCGTAGCCGCCCGTGGCGGTCACGGCGCCGCTATGGATGGTGATCGTCCCACTGCGGTAAGCTGTCCCGACAGTCGTGTTGCCGTTGTTGATCCCGCCGATACCGGCACAGCCTGACCCCCCCTTTGCGGCAAGCGTGCCCGGCCCTTCAATGGTGAGGGCTGCGCTCGGCGCGACATAGATGCCCGCATAGACGCCCCCAGCCCCCAACATCCCAGTCCACGAGCAGGTAAACGAATTGACGGTGCCTTCTACAAGGTAGAGCGTGACCTTAGCGGTATGATCAACTTGCAATTGAGAAAAACTGCCCGACCTGGTTGTGCCGTTGAGTATCAAAACGACTTGGCTATTGCCGGTCACCTTGATTTCGCCGTTGCCGCCGGTCACCTCATATACTTTGTTGGTTTGATTATTGATTGATTGGGCCCCCGATGGGAGCACGTCGGTTACCGTGTAGCCTCCGAACGCAGACCCTATCGCCCGGGAGAGGCCCAACCTCGAACCCGTCTCCGCCGTGCCGCTGACGAACGCGGGGGAATAGCCGCACAAGAAAAGTAGCGCGATCATGATGGCTGACAAGCGTTTGTTGATCCAGTTTCGACGTTTCATGGCTAAATACCTCCCCTTAGGCGGTGAAAGATCACTTTCGATGTATAGAATGTCAATACCGACAGGAGTGCCACCGCGGGCAGCAGGAGTATCGCGCCGATATTGCCGACATCTACACCCGTAGGTACGATAATGAATCTCTCGTTGATGAAGCGGAACTCCCGGCCTTCCGACATTTTCCGGGGAAGGCCCGTGTTCCTGCCCTTCTCCTCGGTGGCGTGGGGGTTATCGCTGTCCACAAAGCTGGCGTTGTAGAGCGCGGGGTCAACTTCCTCTTTCACGCGCACCCAGCAATCTTCCGGAACGTCCTTCAGGATAATGCCCTCGCCGTGCCTCAGCTTGAACGTCACGGCGTTGCCTGCCGGCATCAGCGTGCTGACGACCACTTCGTAACCGTCGCGAAAGGCACAGACGAACGGCTCGGTGAAGATATGCGGCGTGCCGGTTGCATCCTCGAAGAACTCTATCGTAAAGGCGAACTCTTTCATCCTGTCGCCGAAATCGCCCCGAACCGTTTTGGATACCGCCAGCGTGGAGAACTCCGGTTCCGGCTGCCCTTCCTCCCACTGGGCGAAGAGCGTGATGCTTTCCGTGAGGGTGATATTTTTGCCGGACGCGTAATCGGGATCCACGGGGCCGCCCCTATTCCGGCTCCAGCCGACGAACCTTGGGGTGCCCGCCGGGCCCGTAAAGGCGGTTACCTCATTCGATAATATCGTGAACTGGTTGCCGGGACCCTCGGCGACGCGCTGGAGGCGGGTATCGCCCGAGTGGTTGTCGTTGTATAGGATGTGGATATCCTTCATGATCATGACAGACAACCAGAAGGTGTTCACAAAGTTGATATTCGCGCTGTGCCCGACGTATCCGTCCCGTGTCTTCACCGAAAATATATCCGTATGGGTGGTGTCTTCCGAATGGACGACGATCCCGGTGTCCGTATAGATATTGTCCGTCTGCGGCGCCGTGTTGCCCGTGCTGTAAGCGAAATGCCGGTAGCCGGCGGGCAATGTCAGCGTATTGAGCAGCGGGGCTACCTGCCCGTCCGCGTACACATACATCGTCGTAGCCGCCGTGGCGGAGGGCGGCGCGTTGAAGCCCGCGTTGACGATATAGCCGTCGCCTTCATTGTTTTGCGTGTCGATGGCCGGTTTTGGCCTTCCGGCTGAATTGTTGTCCAGGGCGCCGGAATACGCCCAAACCTTCGCCCCGGCGTCGAGGACGAGCCTCGGCCGCTGTGGGGTGTTTGTATCGCTGTCTATCCTGGATCCGATCGCCGCTGTCAGCTGGCTCTTCGCGACCACGGTGCCGCCCGTTATCGTGATCAAGCTCCCCGAGGAAGCGCACCAGTGGCCGATGCCCGGCCCTTCCGAGCCCTCGGCGTACACCTCCCCGCCCGTGATGGTGATAGAAAGCTGGGAACTGCCGCTGGACAGCGTGTGAACCCTGCCGATCCCCGTGTACAGGGCGACCGCGCTGGTCTTGCCGCCGCTGATCATGATATTGCCCGTTCCATGGTTGCTACAGCCGGCGTTGCCGATGCCCGCGCCTTCCCCGGAACCGCTCTTCTTGGGATCGAAACGCTTTACTTCCACATCAACGGTTCCGCCGGAGATCGTGATGTTCCCGGCCGGGCCGTAGGTGCCGCCGCCGATGCCCGCGGCGCGCGTGTACTGCGTTACGTCCACGGTGCCGCCGGCGATCGTAAGGTTGCCCGCGCCCGCGCCCGCGTTGTTCGTGGAGCCGCCGCCGCCGCCGATGCCCGCCCCGCCGGGGCCGATGCCCACGGCGCCGCTACCGCCGCTGGCACTGCCATACTGCGTCACGGTCGTCACGCCGCCGCTGATGGTAATCGTGCCGCCGTGCCCGCCGAAGAATGAGTTGGAGGTGGAGCCGCCGCCGCCGATGCCCGCGCCGGCCGAATAAGCGGTGATGTCTATCTTGCCGCCGTTGATGTTGATCTTGCCGGCGTCGCCGGGGTTTGCCGATGCGCTACCGTTGCCCCCGATGCGCGCGGCGGTGTTGGCGGTGCTGTAGCCGGAAAAAGCGGCGTTGATCTCCTGCGGGATCCTCAGGCAATCGGCGCTATGGTTCCCGTTATAGCTGTCGATGGTGAGCTCGCCGCCGCTCGGCACCGCGATGCGGCCCCTGACATAGCTCTCGCCGTCCAGCAACAACGTCACTTTGGATGTATTGGATATGGAGATATAGCCAAGCAGGTGAATATTGCCGATGATCAGCGTCAGATCGGTCACCGTGCCGCTTATGATAATGTTGAGGACATACGTAGTCCCGAACTTGGGATCCCCCAGCTTGAGCGCGTGGGCCGCGCTTGGGTGGCTGACGCTCTGGATAATTTTATAAGCCTTGCCGCTCGCGGCCGCGCTAAAGGTCAAAACGCCGGTGACGGCTGATGTCGTCGCCGCCAAGGGATAATTCGTGCCGTACGCGCTCCACGCGGTGGCCGCCGAAACCCCTACGCCCGTGAGCGCCGTGCTGGCTTTGGACAGGTCGATGGTCGATTCGATAACCAGCGCCCTCTTGTATTTTACCGTGTAATACTTTTCCGTGGCGGTACTGCCGCCGTCGGCCTTCTCATCGACCTGGTCGTCCAGGGTTATCACCGAGGAAAGCGAACCCGCGGCCGTGTCCGCGAACGGGCGGCCCGGCACGGCCATGTCCCAGGCGGGCGCCGGCCTTGCCGCGTTGCGGGAATAAGCCAGCGTGTCATGGCCGTGGCGCGGCGACGCCAAGACTGCGTTGCCGTCAAGATCGAAGGGGATGCCGTACAGCCCGTCGAACTTTGTATACGGCTTCCCTACCGTGCCGTCGTCGTCCTGGTCCCGGACATACGCCTCCACCTGCGTATAGATATTGTCAACATCGATATACGCCACGCGATAGGTGTCCGGGCCTGACCCGTCGGTATATTGTGTCTGTACCCAGTAGCGTCCGTTTTTATCTATATCCATGGCATAGATATCATGCGGGCCGTAAGAACCGGCGAGGGGTAGCGCGCCTTTGTCCCCAGCGGCCGCGTGATTGTACCCGATGTGGAAAGAATCCTCTGTGTTGTCCGGGTTTTCCACGCTTTCACGGAACCACGTGACGCCCACGACCGTCATGATGGTCGCGCCGTCCGGCGTTATGCTCAGCGTGAGCGCCAAAGGATCATGGGGCGCGTAGACCTTGCCTGCCTCGCTTACGGCGAGTGAGGTTATCGGGTATCCGTGGGGATCCCCCGGCGATCGGAAGGGACCGACTTCGCCCTCGCCCCCCGGTACGTACATGTCCAGGCGCATACCCGCGTTGATGTTTTCCACGGCGGCGCCCTCTACCATGTCAATCGCTTTAGAATATGCCATAAAGGGTTCGGAATCCCAGGCGACAGCGAACGCGCTCTCGTCGGTGATAAATTTGGGCGGCAGGTATTTGACGCCATCCACGACCCCCGGGGCAAGCCCGACAATGTAACTGCCGGGTTCCAGATTAAGAAACCTATAGAGGCCGTCCGCGTCGGTTTGGGCCTGGGCGACCGGCGTGAGCAAGCCATGTTCGCCGTAGAGGGAAACCGTGTACCCCGCCAGCGGCATCTCGTCGCCATCGTATAACCCGTTCCAGTCCGTGGGCAAAGACCCGTCGCCATCTACCCATAAGAAGCCCGAGATGCTGTTGGGGTACGCGGTGGCCCCAAGCAATCCCGCCCTAGGCTGGATACCGATGGCTGCGGGTTGGATACCCACAATGGAAACTATGAACAAGGCGATTAGGCTAATAATCTTTCCTTTTATGGTCATATCGCGTCATCCTTTCGATCACGCCGCTTCCAAGCTATCGTAAGCTGGCAGAGTAAACTCGGCTCATTTCTTCATACGCCCCTTTCGTTTCCCAAACCGGGACAGGGTTACGCAAATGAGAACGACGGCGGAAAGCCCGGCAAGCCCGATCCAAAACGTGAGGTTGCTTTCATCCCCTGTTTTCGGGAGATTGCCGCCTCCCCCCGGCGGCTGGTTGGGCTGTGACGATGTGGGCGGTGACGTGACATACGGCGTCGTCCTGGGGGGCGTCGTTTCGGACGGGGGC
>Ga0123353_10002974_pt1 | contig 21209 bp, 21 predicted proteins | sample TergutLab28metaG_3_FD_92763 | JGI IMG/M metagenome (GOLD analysis project Ga0123353, IMG submission 92763) | Labiotermes labralis P3 segment gut microbial communities from Petit-Saut dam, French Guiana - Lab288 P3 | ecosystem: Host-associated > Arthropoda: Insects > Digestive system > Gut ... | reverse complement strand
GTCCGCACCAACGCCGACACGCCGGAAGATGCGCAAAACGCCATCAACTTCGGCGCAGAAGGCATCGGACTGTTCCGTATCGAACACATGTTCTACGGCAAAAACAGCGAAAAACCTTTGGCGAAATTACGGAATATGATCTTGGCAAATACTACCGACGAAAGAGTTGTAGCATTAGACGAATTAGAACCGTATATCAAAGACGCAGCAAAAAGCACCCTGAAAGTGATGGACGGTAAACCGTTGACTTTCCGCCTGATGGACCCGCCGTTGCATGAGTTTGTACCTCAAACCGAAGACAAACAACGTGCGCTGGCGAAAGAAAAAGGCATGGAATACGAAGAAATCAAACGCCGTATTGATGCACTGCACGAGGTGAATCCGATGATGGGACTGCGCGGCGTTCGTTTGGGGATTGTCTATCCCGAAGTTACCGAAACACAATTCCGCGCCCTGTTTGAGACTACCGCCGAGTTGATGAAAGAGGGCTGTAATCCCAAATTGGAAATCATGGTGCCGCTGACCATCAACGTTGATGAGTTGAAACACCAAAAAAGAATTGCCGACAAAGTACAAGCAGAAGTGGAAACAAAATTCAGTCTGAAAATTGACTACCTCTACGGTACCATGATCGAAATTCCGAGAGCCTGCTTGGTAGCCGACAAAATCGCCTCAGTAGCGCAATTTTTCTCCTACGGAACCAACGACTTAACCCAAATGACCTTCGGTTTCTCACGCGACGACGTCAATGCTATCGTCCATAACTATATGGATAACAGAATCATAGACAACGACCCGTTTAACACGTTAGACCAAGAAGGCGTTGGCGAATTGGTAGAAGTGGGCATCGCACGTGGACGCAGAACCAACCCGAATCTGAAAATCGGCGTTTGTGGTGAACACGGCGGAGATCCCGCTTCCGTTGGATTTTTCTTCAATGCCGGAATGACCTACGTTTCATGCTCGCCCTTCCGCGTGCCGATAGCACGTTTAGCCGCAGCACAAGCCGCCATCGGCGGTGTGAGTGGTGGTGAGTAAGGAGGATGAGTGACAATAACACCACAAAAAAGGCGGTCTAATGACCGCCTTTTTTGTGGTGTTATTGTACAAGACTTCGCGCTTTCGTGCTTTCGTGCCTTCGTGCCTTTTTCAGTACCCTCGGCGGGAATCGAACCCACAGCTAAAGAACCGGAATCTTTCATTTTATCCATTAAACTACGAGGGCGTTTAACGGCGGCAAAAGTACGATTTTTTTTCGTATTACTGTACCTCAAAAAGAATGTTGATTTTTTTTGAAAATATATTTTTTTGTTAAAAATATTTTTTGTATTTTTGCAAAAATTTTGTTTAAAACGATTGAAGCCTTAATTATAAAATGTTAAAGAGAGTATATGTGTTCTTTATCAGTGTGTTAGCGCTGTTTTTTTTGCATTCGTGTAACAATGTCGATGTGCTACCGAGCGATGCGTCGGTGGCGATACATGAGGTTGATTGTACAATGTGGCAAGAAAAATGCGATAGTTTAACGCAAGTCGTACAGAAGCAAGACAGTATGTTAGTGAAAGTGTTATCGCTTTTTTCCGATATTCAAACCAATTTCAACTCGATGAAAGAGCGTAAAGAACGTATGTTTCAATCGCTTCGCGACGTTGATGAAGATATGTTGGAAGACATTAAAAAGAGTTTTTCCGCCTACATAAAGGACATTAGTGTTTTATTAACAGAAAACCGTCGAAAACTCGACGAGTTCAAACGCCTTCTTTTAAACAAGGATATTAAAATCACATCGCTGGAATCTACCCTTACTACTATGGAAAACGAGTTGAATACACGCAACAATGAGATGAAATCGCTGCGCAAAACCCTCAACGACAAAGATGCCGAACTCTCGCTGCTCGAAAATATGGTGGCGGCGATGAACGACGAATTTAAAAATATGGGGTCGGTCATCAAACAGCAACAGGATCAGTTGAATACGGCTTGGTATTGTGTGGCAGAGAAAAAAACGCTGCTCAACGGTGCGCTCATCAGTAAAAAAGGCAGGGTTCTTTCCATAGATGCCTCCTTAACAACAAAGATTGATATTCAAAAAGATAGAGAAATCCCCATTCACGCCAAACGATACGAACTATTGACGGCGCACCCGCCGGAATCCTATCAAATCATTCAATCCGGCGGCTCTGTCGAAAAACTTCAAATATTAGACCCGCAAGAATTTTGGAGCATCTGCAAGTATTGCGTGATACAGGTGAGAAATTAAATCAATCACTTTATATTTTTCGTGCATATTTCCGTCGTCTGACGATCGTCCAAGCGATGCCGAAAACGATAATCAGCACGATGGGAGCGACTACGTTCAAAATTTGCCAAAAAAGTTCGGAGGCATTGATGCGTGTCCGGTCGAGCAGTCGTATTTTTATCTCACGTGAGCGGATAGAGATAAGTCCGTCGTCGTCGGAGAGATAACTCACAGCGTTGAGGATAAAGTCTTTATTACCAAGCATTTGCCTTGTGTCTTGGTCATATCCGAGTTCTAACGGCTGACCGGTTTTTCGGTGCATTTGGTTACGGATAATATCGCCGTCGGAGACTACAATCATGGCGGTTGGTTTGCTCTGTTCTTTAAATCCGATGATGGGGTTGTCGGTCAATTCCGATGCCATTCTGTTGGCATACAACGATTTAAAGTTTCCTTCGAGCAGTACGGCAACGGGCAGGAATTTTTTATTGTACAGCCGCTCATCTTGTTTTTGACGTGCCATGTTCAGATCAACGACAACGGGTGTTCTCATACTCCGCGAATAAGCCGACGAGGCGAGCAAGATGGTTTTTTTGATTCCGGGCGCCTCGATGGTATCTAACGAACTGACAAACTGTGTTTTCAGGGCGTTCAGGTTTCGCACGATGACGTGGTTATTTGTCGGTGTAATGAGCGGGAAGAAGTACCACGGCACCAAATTAAACTGCGGCGTATTGCCGGCGTTCCCCGTAATCATCATAATGGGCAGACAGTTCAGGTCGGCAATCAGATCATAATTGAGGCGCACACCATAGCCAAACAGTTGATCTTCAAGGTTTAAGTTTAAGGGGGTGGCAAGCGTCATATTTTGATTTTGCAAACTATCCATGCTGATTCCAACGGGGTCAATGAGCCACAATACCCGTCCGCCGTGCATAATAAATTGGTCAATGATAAATTTATCCTTTTCGTCGAAAGTTCGGGTGGGCTGTGCAAGGATTATGGTATTGAACCGGTTGGTAATGCGATAGTTACCAAGCGTATCTTTGGGAACGCGCTCGGTCAAGGCGTTGATATTTCCATTCAATTCAACCTGTTCAACGGAGTAGTCTTGTGATAAAGTATTAGCAATATCTATCAAAAAACGGTCGCCCAACACGCCCTGTCCTTTAATGAACGCCACACGCGGTTTTTGTATCCGCGACAACTTGTTAAAAGCGTTCAGAAACGTATATTCGAGGTTTTGGATAGAGTTGTTGATATATTCTTCTTCAACGACGCCAATCTGCTCTTGAAGCAGTTGCACCGGCATTTTACGTCCTTTATAGGTGATGAACGCACCCGGAAAAATGAGTTGTTGCGACACACCGTCTTTTCCTTGTCGGGTGATGGTGGTGTGTTGCAGTCCGTTTTCCTGTAACAGGCGATAGGTGTTAATCCGTTCTTCCTCAATGGGACTTTCAGATGGATTGACAAATTCGTACTCGACGTCGGAATAATAGGCACGCAGTTCGTCGAGCATCTCGCGGGTGGCATTGCGAAGGCGTTTATAGTTAGATGGAAAATCGCCTTCGAGATAGACCTCAACATACACGGTGTCGTCCAACTTCTTCAAAACCTTTTTGGAGGCGGTTGAGAGGGTATAACGTTTTTCTGCTGTCAGGTCAATACGGGTGAAAAAATAGTGTCCGATGATGTTTACACATATTATAATAATGACGGCGGTGATAAGTCGCGTAGGCAGCCACAACCGACGTAATTTGTTGTGTTGCAACGAATAATGGGTGAGCAATAAAAACAGAGTAATCAAACTCAGGAAATAGATCAAGTCGCGCGAATCCACAACGCCTCTGCTCAACGACCTATAATGAGCGTGCATTCCAAGCGATTGAATGAAAAGATCCACTTTGCCAAACAGAGCAAGTCCGTAGATAAATTCAAAGCCCATGTATAAAAACAGGCACAGGAAAACCGCCACGATAAAAGACACTATCTGATTGTCTGTCAAGGAAGAACAGAAAACGCCGATAGCCACAAACGACGCTCCCAAAAACAACAATCCGATGTAAGAACCAACGGTTCCGCCCACGTCAATATTCCCTTGCGGATAGCCTAAATAATAGACCGAGAAAAAATATACCAGCGTCGGCAACAGCGAAAAAACAACCAACGAAAACCCCGCCAGATACTTTGCAAGGATGATTTGGGTATCCGTCAGCGGTTTTGTAAACAGCATCTCGTGGGAGCCGATACGTTTTTCTTCCGAAAAAGAGCGCATGGTCAGTGCCGGTATCAGGAAAAGAAAAACAAACGGCGAGAGAATAAACAAACTGTCGAGCGTGGCATAGCCAAAGTTCATAATGTTAAATTCCATGGGGAAGACCCACAGGAATAACCCGTTGATTAACAGGAAAACGGCTATGACGATATAGCCTATCAATGAATTTAAGAAACTTCTGATTTCTTTTATAAATAAGGTGTACATTATTCTTCTATTTTTGGAAAATCAATAAAATCCGGTACGACGAAGGCGTTGGGGTATGCCGATGCAATCTTTCTGAGGCACCCTTCTGCGTCGAGTTTTGTTCTAAAATTGCCCACTCTGATTTTGTAGTTAGGCTCATCAAAGGAGATGTAGGCTTCGATTTCGGGAAAACGGGTCTCGAATCTCCTTTTTGCGTTCATGGCAGACTGTTTGGAGTTGTTGCCGGAGTCGAAAAAGATTTGTATTCGGAATCCGTCCATACCCGGATACTCCAAAAGCAGTTGCGAATGGGCATCCAACGCCCTGCGGACGTTGCTGTCGGTGTTTATTTCAATGCTGCCCGTCTGTTGTCCCCACGTCGGAACAGCCAAAATCACCCCTAATAATAACGTTAATAATGCTGTACGTATCATGTTTTTATACCTTATTAATATAGCGTGCAAAGATACAATAATTATGACTACCTTTGCACCCATATTGCCCGATGGTGTAATTGGCAACACGTCTGACTCTGGATCAGAAAAGTCTAGGTTCGAACCCTAGTCGGGCAACCTGATTTTCAATATATTGTGTAATTTTAAAGTACGAGATATGATACAAAGAATTCAAAGTGTATGGTTATTTTTAGCCGCTGTGTCGGTTTGTTTGCTATGTTTTTTTCCTGTGGCAACGTTCAGTCCCGACCCTCAATATGCCAATGCCAATGCCGTGATGTTCGATTTTTATGCCTATGGGCTTGATTATTCGCCGGCTTTTTCGGAAATATTGGACGGGGTATATTCGCCGTTGTTGCAATATACGATTATTGCGGTGCTGCTGGCTTGCGCCGTAACGCCGTTTGTTGCGATTTTCATGTACCGGAACCGTCCGCGTCAGATGCAACTGTCGCGTTTGACCATGTTGTTGAACGCTGCACTGATGATAACTTTTTTCCTGCTTTCGGATTTCTTCGCCAAAGAAAAGTTCGCGGTTGCCGATTACGACATCGGAATTTACGTCCCGATTTCCGCCCTTGCTTTTCTGCTGGTCGCTGTTCGTTTTATCAAAAAAGACGACAAGTTGGTGCGCAGTGCCGACAGGATACGGTAATTTTTTTGATGCCAAAGTGGTAAAACATGAAAAACCGTCGCCAAGATTTCCAGCATTTTAGGGAAAAGCACCCCGTTTTCGACTATTTGGATTTTAGTTGGAACATTCACGACGGTGCGTTGAAGGTGCGTTATCACTTTTTCGACGGGCAACATGATTTTTTCCCCGAATACCTTTTTCCGCTGCCGTCCGCCATTGGTGGCGAAGCAAAAAAATCCTTCCGCGAGCAACATGAGTTTGCCATAGATAACTTTCTGTTTCACATAGGGTTATGCGAGGTAATCAGTTATTGGAAGTCGAGTTGTGCGCCCGTTCTCAACATTTATCCGTTTCGTTTGGACGAGACATCGGAAAAATGGTGGAAAAAGTTGTTTTACAACGGGTTGGGCGAGTTTCGCTATCTCAACGGGATTGAATGTGAGGCGGAAGATTTTGTTCGGTTCCGCTACTCGTCGGCAAAGGAGTTGCAGGCGGTCAATCTTGTCGGTAACGACGGCGCGTTGGTACCTGTCGGCGGCGGAAAAGACTCGGCGGTAACGTTGGAACTTCTGTCGCAAACCACCGAACGTACGAAGATAACCCCCTTCACCCTCAACGGAATACCCGCAGCACAGCGCACCATCACACAAGCCGGTTTTTCCCTCGAAAACAGCATCAACGTAACACGGAAGTTAGACCCCAACTTGTTGAAACTGAACGAAAACAACTACCTCAACGGACACACGCCCTTTTCGGCGTTGCTCGCCTTCGTTACACTTTTTACCGCCATGTTGCACCAAAAACGCGACATCGCACTCTCCAACGAATCGAGCGCAAACGAGGCAACCATTCCCAACACCAACATCAACCATCAATACTCAAAATCGTTTGAGTTTGAGACCGATTTTCGGGAATATTACCGGAGATATATCACTGAAAATCTGAACTATTACAGTTTTCTGCGCGCCTATACGGAACGTGATATAGCCAAGATTTTTTCCACCTTCCCGCAGCACTTTTTTTCGTTCCGAAGTTGCAATGTCGGCAGCAAGTCCGATGTGTGGTGCTGCAACTGCCCGAAATGCCTTTTTGTATGGATTATCCTTTCGCCGTACCTCTCCGTCGAACAACTTACAGCAATCTACGGACAGGATTTGGGTGCCGATTTACACCTCTTGGAAGCGTTTAACAAACTGTGCGGACTCTCGCCCGAGAAGCCTTTTGAATGTGTCGGAACCATCGACGAGGTACAACATTCCATCGTCGCCGCATATCAAAACGGACATAGCGAAAATGTTTTATATCAATATTTTATGAACAAAAAAGCAATATGAACGCATGAATAAATTGACTGATTTTTTTAAAAACGGGAACTATAATAATATATGTATTCTCGGTTTTGGACGCGAGGGAAAAAGTACGCTTGAGTTTTTAAAGGCGCATCACCCCTGCCATATCACCATTGCCGATGAAAAAGAAATAACACTCGAACACACCGACAATCAACATATTACACTACAAACAGGAGCGAACTATTTAGACGACCTCGACCATTTTGACCTGATTATCAAGTCGCCCGGAATAAGTTTGCCGCTCGGAATAGAAGAACATATCAAAGAAAAACTGACCTCGCAAACGGCACTTTTTCTGCAATCTTTCCACAAACAAATCATCGGCATCACCGGCACCAAAGGCAAATCCACCACTTCGAGTTTGACCTACCATATCCTAAAAGAAAACAACTACGATGTTGTTTTGGTGGGAAATATCGGCATTCCGTCGTGGAGTATGCTGCCGTCAATCAACGAAAACAGCATTATCGTGTGCGAACTTTCGGCACAACAACTGTACGACGTAAAACATTCGCCACACATTGCCCTCTTCCTGAATCTTTTCTCCGACCATATTGACTATTTCGGAAATATGGAACGCTACTGTCGGGCAAAATGTAACATCTTCCGCTTTCAACGCGACGACGACTACCTCATTTATCGCCCATTTTGCGATTGCATTAAAAATATCCGCAAAAACAGTTACACGCCAATATCGGCGGAATCGGTGCTGATAGGACGACACGAAAGTCAACGTTTCACGTTTCGAAATGAACAGGTTTGGGAAAAATGGCGAAAAAAGATTATTTTGGATTATAAAAAAACGCCGTTGAAAGGCAAACACAATTTTATTAATATGGTGTTTGCGCTCGAGGCGGTTGCAACGGCGACCTCGCTGCCGTTTGAAAAGATGATTGCCGCCGTCTATACGTTCCAAACCCTGCCCAACCGGCTGGAATATGTCGGCAGTTTCGACGGGAAACATTTTTATAACGACTCCATCGCCACCGTCCCCGAAGCAGCCATCGCTGCGCTCTATGCCGTTGAAAATGTGCAGACTATCATACTCGGCGGACACGACAGAGGCGTTGATTTAACCAAACTGATGACCGCCGTCGCCAAAAGCCCCGTCTCAAACGTCATCTTCACCGGACCATCGGGCAAACGAATGATGGAGACCCTGAACGCCATCGCCCCGCAACACGAAAAAACCGTCTTCTACTTTGAAAACTACAACGGACTTGTCGAAAAAGCCGCCGCCGTAACACCGCCAAACAGTGCCTGTATGCTCGCCCCCGCCTCCCCAAGTTTCGACTCCTTCAACAACTTTGAAGAACGTGGAAAATATTTTAGGGAGACCGTGAAAAAGATTTTTGAGGCGAAGACTATCAAATAATAGCGCGCCCCTACGTGTTTTCGCACCTTTTACGGCATTCGCGTGCGTGTGAGGTGGTTTGCGATCTTCTTTTTTATTTCGGTTAGTTCGGTGATGTGTATCAGCAAATCCATTTGTTGGTCGGTTGCGTCTTTGGGGAGTGCTTGCAGGGCGACTTCGGCATCGGTGAGTTGTTTGGAGAGTAGAAATCCTTTGAGCGACAGGAGCGCGTGTTCGCAGGCGTATTGCAGTTTGTCTTCTTCCGTTATGGTATATATTCGTCGTTGAATCCACCCGTCGCTGATAGTGTAATTATTTGATAACAAATCAACTACGATGGTTCGGATGTTTTTATTTTCGTGTTGTATCAGCGTTTGTTCGTCGGGAAACTGCGCTTGCGCTCTGCATTGTGCGATATAGTCAAAAATTTCTTGAAAGTATTGGTTTTCAAAGGTTATATCGTCGTTTTTCAGGTCATTGATGATGAAATCGGCAACGGTTACTTCCTGCGTTTGTGGTGCGCCGTTTTCATCGGTGAAGGAGAGTGAAAATTTTTTATTTCCATGAACGACCAACATTCTGATGACGTCTTTTTCGCGAATATCTTTGGTGTCAAGGGTTTGTCCTTTGAAGGCATCGTGCCATTCGGGCGGCATGACGTCGGGCAGTGCGTCGGCATCGGGATAATCGGGCGATGCGGGCTGTTGCTGACGTTTTTGTTTTTGTTCAAGGATATTTTTACGTGTCCGATTGAGCGAATAGACCAGCGATGCTTCTTCTACCTGCATCAGCGAGGCGCACTGTTTAATGTATTCCTCACGGATGATGTTTTCGGGAATCAGTGCGATGGTGGAGATGATTTCACGGATTAAATCCGCCTTTTTGATGGGGTCATTATTGGTTTCGGCGAGTAATAATCCGGTTTTGAAGGTGATGAAGTCGGCAGCCTGTTCTTTTAAGAAGGTCGCCACCTCTTCCGACGTGTGTTTACGGGCGAAGGAGTCGGGGTCTTCCCCTTCGGGGAAAAGTACGATTCTGACGTTCATTCCCTCTTCCAAAATCATGTCAATACCGCGAAACGACGCTTTGATGCCTGCCGCGTCGCCGTCGTATAAGATGGTGATGTTGGGTGTGAAACGTTTGATGCTCCGAATCTGTTCCGTCGTCAGCGACGTTCCCGACGAAGCCACCACATTTTCGATGCCTGCCTGATGCAACGCCACAACGTCCATATATCCCTCGCACAGATAACACAGATTTTGCCGCGCTATCTCGGAACGTCCGGCGTGGAGACCGTATAAGATGTTGCTTTTGTGGTAAATTTCCGACTCGGGCGAGTTGACATACTTGGCTGCCTGTTTTGTGGAGTCGAGAATACGTCCACCGAAAGCGACGGCGCGTCCGGCAATAGAGAAAATCGGGAAGATGATCCGCGCCCTGAAACGGTCGTACTGCTTTCCTTCCTTGATGATGGTAATCCCCGTTTTTTCAAGATATTCCGGCTGATAGCCATTTTCCAGCGCGTGTTTGGTCAGGGCGTCCCAACTTTCGGGCGAATATCCGATTTGAAACTTTTTGATGACGTCCATTCGCAATCCGCGCTCTTGCAAATAACTCAATCCGATGGCGCGTCCCTCTTCGGTTTCGTGCAGTTGTTCCTGAAAAAACTTGTTGGCAAAGGCGGTAACGTGAAACAGCGTTTCGCGCTCGTTCACCTTGGCAATCTCTTCGGCGGTCTGCTCCTTCTCCTCTATCTTGACGCCGTATTTTTTCGCCAAATAACGCAAGGCGTCGGGATAAGTCATCTGCTCGTGTTCCATGATAAAGTCAACGGAATTGCCCCCCTTGCCGCATCCGAAGCACTTAAAAATGTTTTTCGACGGACTGACAGTGAACGACGGCGTCTTCTCTTTGTGAAACGGACACAACCCCAGCAGGTTTACTCCGCGCTTTTTTAACGACACGAAATCACCTACTACGTCTTCAATACGCGCAACTTCAAAAATTTTATCTATGGTTTCTTTGGGTATCAACTTGTATCACCTTTAAATCCACTGCAAAAATACATGAAATTTGAATTGCTGTCCAAAGAAAAAAAAATTTTTTCAAAAAATTTTTGTATATTAAAAAAAGTTGTATCTTTGCACCCGAATTTGCTACGGCACTTTTCGGAGTTCAGAAACAGTTTGTCCCGTTCGTCTAGGGGTTAGGACGCAAGGTTTTCATCCTTGTAACAGGGGTTCGATTCCCCTACGGGATACGGTTTAAAACGCCAATAATCTAATAATCAGGTCGTTGGCGTTTTTGCTTTTTTGTTTTTGTCCCTTTTTTGTCCCTCAACTATAATTATCACGAAAAAAGCACCCCAATTTGAGGCGCCTTTCGTTGTATTTAAAACAATGTCTTCGGACATCAATTTATGGTGCAAAGGTACACAAATTTTTGAACATGAAAAAAAGGGGGTGGCTTCAAACAACACGCCCTGTAAGAAATTCTTACAGGGTAGATTTATTGTTCAACCATGAGTATTCGCCCACATCGTGATTCCCAAAATAAAACTCAAGATATGATGCATCTGAAAGCGACTGCCCGTTATCAATCGCCGTTTTCATGAATAGGTCTCGTAAGGCTTTTAACGTGTAAATCAGCATATCGTCTTTTAATTCCATCCCGTCTGGTATGTACTTTTGCAACATATCATCATCAACGGTATTAACCATTGAAACGCAATGGTGCAGCCTATCAAACAATACTGCCAAGTCAATCGGTGTTTGCTCTGATATATTCAAAAACCAATTAATCGCGTCAAGATTTAATTTTGGGGCTTTTTTCATGTTTTCGTCTTGTTCCTGTTTCAAGTATTTCATTGTACACCCCCTTACACGATTGACATTAAATTAAACTTCTTAAACGTCCGAAATTCTTGTTTTTCGGTGTCGTAGTACACTTGGCAAAAATCGTTCTTCTTACGACCTTCGCCAACTTCGGGGAGTAAATCAGCCCGTAAGGTTCCCCATGCTTCGCGAATAGAGCCGTCGAGCTTTTGAAAATGAAACCTTACAATGCCGTTGAGCATTTTTTTGACAAGCGTATAATTCTGCCATGCCTTTTTTAGACACTCAGAAAAACTCGCACCCGTCATCTTAAAGAACCGCCAAGCGTTTTTCATAACGTTGGACAAAATTTGTGTCTTTGACACGTGAACGCTGTTTGCGTTCGTTTCTACAATATTGAACATAATAATATAGTATTAAAAAAGTATCCGCCTGACCTGTTGTTCAAATTTGTAGAAAAATTTTGTGTGCCATTAAGCAAACCACACAGGGGGCGAATACAAATATCTTTTTCTTTTTGCGGCATAAAAATAGCCCTCATTTTTTTTGAGAGCGATACACCGCTCTACAAATTTGAACACCACAAAGATACGACAAATATCCTTACATTCAGTAGTTCAACGCATTTTTTTTGTCATTTTTTTGTGCTTATATTTCATTGATTATTAGGCGATTGCGAAGGCGTTTTGTTTTTTTTATAAATACTTGGTGAAAAATGGCTGTTTTTTCGTCCAAAATAACGGTGTGTTTTTCGTGAAGATGTGAACTTTTAACAGCAATGTATGGTTGTTTTATCTCCACATGATACATTATAATTAATGTGTTGATTATCAATAGGGGAAAAAAGAAAATACCGTATCATTAAATACACTCTGTAATTGTTTTTAAAATACGTATTTTGCGTATCTGTTTTATCACCACCCTATAAGCCAATACATTTTCGCGTTGGGAAGTGGGCGGGAAAATGTACACGAGAATTTTTTATGTTTAATGAAATAAAAACCTTCCTTGCATAAAAAATTTCGTAAGCAGCAAACCTTAATGTAAAATTAAATTGCGCGTTGGGAAGAATAATCAAATGACTACCGCTGAAGTGTGTAGGACACGGCGACAGCAAAAACTAAAACTTCTCAAATTGACGGCTTGAGGCGTGGCAAAAGCGTAGGAACGTAGCGAAGTTACTAAAAACTTCTCTTGATGACCAAAAGGCAGCGTCCTATAATTTGATTATGTCAAGTTGCGTAGCGTACCGACAGGAACTTGACATAATCGCAAATTATAGGATGCAACGCCCTAATTCTATCGGCTAAAAACCTCTCAGAATTACGGCTACAAAAAAACTTTTATTGCTTTGGTTGCTTGTGGGAATGTGTATGTTGACGCTGTTTCGGGTCTTGGTGTCTTGCGTAGCAAGGTAACGGGCGTAGGATTGCGGCGTTGGGGAAGGTACATTGATGCTTGTACATGGGGGTTGACGCCGTTTGAGATTTTGGTGTCCTGCCCGAAGGGCAGGGTAACGGGCGTGGCTTTGTGGGTACAAGTCCGTGCGCGGATGTGTTCCTGCGGTTTACGTGTATTTGCGCGGGGGTTAATGAGCGTGGACTGCGGCGGGGCAAGAGTTGTCCAAAGGCGTGGACTGCGGCGGGGCTTACTTTCTCTTTGGGCGAAGTGGCAATAAGTCGTTGACGTTTGTTTTTTCTTTGACTTCCTGCCTGAATGGTCGCACGTATGAGATTTTACACTTTGCAAAAGTCTCACCGCTACGCTTCATTGGGGCGGCGTAAAACGTCCCGAATCTTTTTATATTGACATGTTCTCCTTTTATCATGGCTTCCTTTACGACATCGAAAAACGCCTCTATTGTTTGTTCAATCTTCCACATCTCCCAATTCGTCTTAATCGCCACGCGTTTTGAAATTTCATTTTTTGTCATGCTTCAATCATTTTTTTAAATTGTTGTAACCTATGTAAACTTGGCAAAGATAATATGTTTTTGCTTCGGTTTCTCAAAGATGATAAATGACTTTCAACAAAAAGATGCACATCATTTATCGTTGTACATGGATTTAGTTTTATCGGGGCTTCCGGCAACGCTGCATTTGCAAAAAACCTTTCTAACTCTTTGATGTCATCTTCCGGCAGTACTTTATTATTTTGCTCTATGATTTCTTTTTCTGATGGTTGCGACTCTACGGTATTTGACAGTATGGGGGTTGGTTGTTTTATTTTATCCGGCACAAACATTGTTTGTATTAGATAATCCGCTATATCAAACCCTGCCTTTCGTTCTTCTTCGGTGGCACGTTGTTCTACCCATGATGAAGTGGACGCAGCGCAAATTGTAGATAATTCTTTTGCTTTCTCACTCCATTTGTCAAACATTCCGGCATCGGGATACAAAATGACTGTGCGCCCTGTTAAGCATTGGCACTTGTCAACACCGAGTCCGTTACTGCCTCCACACGCGAGCCATATCATATCAGGGATATAGACGCTTGCAATAATTGCCGTCTTTTCACTTTCAACGATGGCGACCTTTTTCGTGGTGTCGCGCAAAAGGTGTTCGCCGAACATACATTGTTGAAGGTTATAGTTTGGCAACTCTAATAAACTGTGTACCCATTGCACCGGTGGCATCACGTCTTTACGCCTGCGTCCCGTGTCATCGTATAAAATGACTTTCCCTGTTCTTATTTTTCCCTGCAAATCAACTTGCCAAAAGATTGTGCCACCATTTTTTGAAGTTCCAACGTAATAATGGTTTATGGAATTAAAGATGTTATCTTCCGTGAAGCCGTTCTCTTTACAGAGTTTAAGATACAACCACATTACAAGATTGTTGTTTCCCCACATGCCATAACGTTTATTATAAACTTCCACATCAATAAATGATGGCTGAGCCTTTGGGACTTGCCCAAATTTTGGCAGTGGCGTGTATTTCGTCTTATTTTCAAAACGAATATCATTATCTTGATAATACTGTTTCGGCGTGTAGTGGTGTCCGCAATTATTTTCACGGTCGCACCTTCCAACTGTCGGATGTATCGGCTTGTCTGTGTCGTTGTCAATGTATAATACGAACGTTTTATGCTTACACATCGGGCAATCGTGCTTTCCTTTTTTTGCTAATGAAATCATAAAATATTGATTTTTAATATTTTGTGCTACCCTGCGTACTCTGCGTACTCTGCGTACTCTGCGTACAGTGTACGTATGGTACGCATGGTACGCATGGTACGCACTGTACGAGTACGAGTTATTTTAGCCATTTTCTTATTGCTCCTTCCGATACTCCAACACGCCGTGCAATTTCACGATTTGACAATCCCTGCGCCTTCAGGTCTGCGGCTTCCTGTTTGCGATTAGCCTTGTCGTCTTCGGTTGGCTGTTTTAAATGGTTACATTCCGCGTCATAACCCAAAGGACTGAAATACAAAAATGAATTTTCTTTGATGATTTCATACACCGGCACATTGTCGCTATCATAAACAATTTCACTGCTGCGGCATTTCAGTTGTTTTACATACCGTATGTTTTTGTCTTTTGTACTTCTCCCAATAGAAAATGCCGCATCTGCAAAATTCGCTTTCATTTTACTTCCCTGTAAATCGTTTAAACTTATGGGACGACTCAAGTCGGTTTTTCGGGTGTGTTCCAACAAAAGCAAAGTCAATCCGTATTCAAATTTTAAATTTGTAAGCGAGTCCATTAGCGGTTTTGCTGTGGTTGCTTTGTCGGTATCGCTACTGATTAATTTTGTCATGTTGTCAATGATGACGATTTTTGCACCCGTGCGATTAATAACTCCTTTTAAGCTATCAATAAAATACTCATCATAATCTACACCATCTGGCACTTTGAACGGTCTAACAAAATCGGGTCTTATTAGGTTTTCAGAAAACACAAACTCGTTTTGATAGTTTTCTGAATATCTGCTTTGAAATTGCTTGTCCGAAAGTTCCAAGTCAAAATATAAAACCTTCTCTGTTTTGCTTATCTCATTTGCTATTTGTACGGCAAACACTGATTTTCCTATTCCTGTATCAGCAAACAAAAATGTTATTTCATTCTCAAAAAGTAACGAATGATAAAGGTTTTTTGGGATTGGCTGTGTTTTGGCATCGCCTATACATTGGTTTGCTGTGCGGACGCGAAAAAATCCAACGTCAGAAAGAGGGTTTATTAATTGCTCTTTTTCTTTTTTCAATTCATCAAGAAGCGAAAAATTGGGATTTAAGTTTTTGTAATTAAATGGCATCGCTGAATAATTTTAATTGTGAAACATCTGATTTTTTAAACAGGCTTTCATCCGTTGAATAAAATCCTGCCTCAAAGTGCGTGTAGGGGCATAGCCCCATTCTGATTACCTGTACATGCTCCCTGCTTCTCATTTTTGCAACGTATCGGCAAATGTTGGCACGCAATATGCCCGTCTCAATAGATACTTGTAACATTGTTTTAGGGCGTTCCCTGAAAGATTGATAAACTTTTTTGTACTGCGTATTAAATTTTTCAGTATCTTTGCCGAGTGTTTTGTTGGCGGCTTGTCCGCCTTTTTCGTTTGCGTCCATGTTATTATCCTTTCTTTAGTATTTTATTGATGTCGGATAACCGATACCGGGACTTTCCACCGATTTTTACAGGAGATAAATAATTTTTATTATTCCAACGCCATAAAGTCGTGGCATTAACCGCCAATAATTCCGCTGTTTTCGCGGGGCTTAAATACTTCTCTTGGCTTTCGTCCTGAATAATTTGCTCCAGTGATTTTTTTGTTTCGGAGACACAAAACCTTGCCATCTCCATCAACTCTGTTATTCCTACGCTAACGGTAAGCGTTGGGTGCTCTCTTGATAATTCTACAATACTTGTATTCATTATATTATTTTTTTAATCTTGCCTTTCCCCGAAAGGTGCGCACTACTTTCGGTTATTTGACGTGCAAACATACAGCGTTTGTTCTGTGGCAAAGTTAGGGCAGACGAAAAAATAAAAGCACCAATAAATTAAATATCAGTGCTTTATAGTGCTGTGCAAAAGAATATTTAAGGCGAAGTTAGGGCGGTTGTTGCTTATACATGCTTTCTATTGCTTTATACTCATCAAAGTTTGTTTTTTTCCCGCAGTCTCTCAGAGTAGTTTTTATCTTTCCCGCTGCGTCTTCTCCCCATTCCTTTTTCATTAATCGGGCAAGAACATGAATGTTGAATTTTACGCGCTGAGAAATATTTTTTTTGTTGCTTATTGCTGTAAAATCGGCGTTCCCCACCATGTTTTTGAATTGCTGCTCTGAAACGCCCTCAAAGATATTTTCATGTCCGTGAGTATTTGTATTTACTCCGTTCCAAAAGACATAATTTTCTAATGCCTTTTCGGGCACTTCATATTTCGGCTCGCTTTGCAGTTCCCGTTCTGCTTGCGTTATCGCCTGTTCCATTTTTTCCATGTCGGAATAATAAAGCGTATGCCTTCCGTCATTGCGGCTATCTGTTATATCGCCTGCATCTGTTACCATGCAGACAATTTCTTTTATCTTATTCGCTCTATTTTTATCGTGTGCCTCTATTTCTCCTTCTATTTGTTTAATTACATCTTGTATCGGATTGCCATTTGGCGTCATTGCCTCACCACGACTCAACGCCTCTCGATACTGTGCTAAATAACTGTTTAGGTTTATCAAATGAGTATAATGTTCTATTTCTATGTATTTTTTGTAATCATTTATTACTTCCCTGCAACGATTGAAAAAGCCTTTAAATCCCACAAAATTATCCCGCTCTGCTACTTGTGCTTCTTGTTTGAAATAGTCAATCCTGTAATTTTCGCCTTCGGCGTAACCATTTATTACTATTTGTTTGTAATTTGTCATATCATTCATTTTTTATTCAATCATACTAACTAATTCCTGTCTCATTTCTTCGTCAATTTCACGGTAACGGGCAAATTCTTTACTGTTTGGCTTATGTCCGCTTAATGCTGAAACTAAATTCTGGTCTTTTACTTTTTTGTACATATTACCAACGAAACACCGGCGAGCAAGGTGGCTGCTCGCCACTTCATTAATCGGGCGTATTACATATTCCCTTGTAATCGGGTCGCAAATAACAACGCTGCGGGTTATTCCCGCCAATCCAAATATTTTTTTGATTGCTTCATTATACTTTTGTTGCGATATGAAAGGAAATAGCGCTTTGCCTTCAAAGTCGGCGTACTTTCTCAAAATTTCTTTTGCGATGGTATTCAAAGGAACACGTATTGTTTCCTGTTTGTCATCCTTTGTTTTACGTGGTATGTATTCTATCGCGCCATTGATTACGTTTGCCTTTGTAAAACCGTATAAATCGCCAACACGACAACCTACAAGGCACTGAAATACGAAAATATCGCGTTGCCGTTCAAGTTCTGGACGGTGTGAAATGTCAAGTTTATACAGTTGGTTACGCTCGTCAATGGTAATATAAAATGGTGTGCCATAAACGCACTCTTCGATTTTGAAATTGTCAAAGGGGTTGTTTCCCGTCTTTTTGTTTTTTACGCACCACAAGAAGAATGTTCTTATTTTTTTGAGTGCGTCATTAACGGTATTTTGTCCGCGTGCTTTTTGTTTGCGGCGTTCAGGAAATTGCTCATAAAGTTCAGGTGCGTCCTTAAAATAAATATGCTCCATTTTCAGGAAGTCAGAAAATGATTGTAGTGTGTCCGCTGTGACGCTGTCAATCTCTAATGCAAAATCTTTTCCGCAATAATTGTTTTTGTATGACTCAAAACGTTTTAATGCCCGATAAATTACACGAAAGTTTTTACGGCGCACATCTGAAAGAGGGTGCTTCTCCAAAAACTCATCAAGAGCCTCAAAAAATGTTTGTACAAATTCGACATTCGGGGTATGCCTGCCGCGTTGATAAAATTTATCAATGCAGTCATTCAGCCAATCGGACGTCCTTCTGTCTGCGTCTTTGAGCGCATCGGCAATTCTTCCATTTATTTCGGAGAGGTTGGTTTTTTGTTTTCCGTGAAAACATTGGACATCATCCATTTCTTCGGTAATAATTTTTTTCCCCTTGTATGGAGTTTCCGAATTATTACCTTTTACAAACTCAAACCATTCAGGTGAAGAATACACCCCGCTCTTGGCTCGCGCCGCATAATCACCGCTTTTGTAGCGTATCAAAATTTCTCGTCGTCCTTTATTGTCGGACTTTGCAGAAAGCGAAAAATAAATTGCCATAAAAACATAATTTTAAATACGCTGCAAAGATACGATTTTTTTCGATGTCGTCCCTTTTTTGTCCCTTTTTATTCAATAATCTGCAATTTGGTAAAAAAAGATGCAATCTTTTTATGCCTGCAAAACGTTTATTGTCATTGCATTAATAATGAAAATGGTTGTTTTTCAATGATTACTAAAGACGGACATACTGCATATCTCAAGCCCCCTACGGGATACAAAAGAGAGGGCGGATAGCCCTCTTTTTTTGTTTGTTCGTGCTAACAATGGCGTGCTCGGGGTTAATGTGACACACACAAACCCACAACTCCGATAGGAGTTGAACTACTACGTAGTTCTTTGATTGAGAGATATTTACGCACCCTGATCTGCGCTACGCTTGCTCAGGGTTATCCTTGTTTGCCTCCTACGGAGGCTACGGGATTTCATAGAAAAATTAAATTTTGATGCGTTTGCCCTGTCTTCCATTGTATTTGTATTAAATTATTTTGTATCTTTGCATAAAATTTTTAGTTATGGATATTTTAGATAAAAAAGAAAACAAGGTGGGGTTGGATGAAAAAATTATCGGAGTCGTAATCGGTCTTATTATATGTGGATTCATATATCTTTTATGCACCATGTCGTTTCCGCATATTTAATTCTTTCCTTTCCATCTCATATCCCCCATCATCTTCCCCATTTCCAAAAACTCCGTTACCGTTACCTCTTTTTTATGAGGAAAAGCACAACAAATTTCAATACAAAAGCAAAAAAAATAATTACCTTTGCGCCGGATTAAAATTCATTATTTTTTTACAATGCATACAAATATAGAAGGACAATTTTTACCAATTGTAGAGGAGTTTTACAGCATTCAGGGTGAAGGGTTTCACACGGGGAAGGCGGCGTATTTTTTACGTGTCGGCGGCTGTGATGTGGGTTGCCGTTGGTGCGATGAAAAGCGTTCGTGGAATGCCGACGATTGGGAGATGGCAGATGTGAAAGCGGTTGTACGGCGTGCGGCGCAGCATCCTGCCAAGGCGGTTGTAGTAACCGGCGGAGAGCCTTTGATGTGGAATTTGGATTATATTTGTCGTCTGTTCGGCGACTATGGCGTTCAGCGATTTTTGGAGACGTCGGGAAGTCATCAATTATCGGGACAGTGGGAATGGATTTGCTTGTCGCCCAAGAAGAATGCCCCTCCCCTACCCGACTTGTTTCACGTTGCTAACGAGTTGAAAATCATCATCGAAACGGAAGATGACTTTGCATGGGCGGAAGAACAAGCCGCGTTGGTTGCTCCCGACTGCAAACTGTGGTTACAGCCCGAATGGGGACGTTCCGAAAAGATGATGCCCACCATCGTTGATTACATTTTGACCCATCCGCAATGGTCTATTTCGTTGCAAAGTCATAAATATATGCGGATTCCGTAGATTATTTTTTGCTCCTTTTTGTCGCAATCACACTGACGACAACCAACTGTATAATATGGTATATCATTATCGGCATCAAGATAAGTCCCGAAGATGCAATTTCATGAAACAGCACTTTCACCATCGCCGAGCCGTGTATTAACGACTTTTTCGAGCCGCAAAAAATCGCCGTGATGCTATCTTCGCGGGAGAAGCGCAGCAGTTTACAAACCACTTTCAAAATCCAATATATCACCGTGAACAGGAGTGCCATTCCCAACGCCACGCTCAAAATCGTTGAGAAGGCATAGTCGGAAAAGACGCCTTCGGTGAAGGATTTGGAAAACGCCGTATAGACGATCATCACGATCACCGTTTTTTCAAAAATCAGCAGTCGGCGTCTGTGTTTTGTGGCGAAGTTTGCCAAAAAGCGATGCAGGAGAAAGCCTATCGCCAACGGCAAGACAATCTGCAACAGTAGCCGCAAGAGAATCTCGCTGAAATCACCGCCTCCGCCTTGTGCGTGCGAGAGGTAAAAGCGCATCCATAGAGGCGTTATAACCACACCCAAGATGCTCGAAAAAGAGGCGTTGAATATTGCCGCAGGGATATTTCCTTTTCCGATAGAGACCATCAAAACCGACGACGACACCGTAGAAGGCAACGCCGCCACGTAGAAAATCCCGATCCACAAAAGTTCGTCCTTCGCCTCCGGTAGAAAAGAGATTGTCAGAAACATCAAGGCAGGAAAAAGCACGAAAGTGGTTAACTGTATCAGTATGTGCAGTTTCCAATTTAAGATACCTTCGCGCATTTGCGTCGGGTGAATGCGCAAGCCGTAGAAAAAGAAGATCCCCGCAATACCGATATCGGTAATCAAACTCAATGAAACGGGCGAGGTCATCGCGCCGAGCGCGGGAAAAATCCAAGATACCAACACCGCACATAACAAGGCGATAACAAAACCGTCAATGCCAATCTTTTTCATGTCCGGTGTGCGTTGATTGTCAATATTTTGGTTGATTTGATTGCTTCATATACAACGCCAAACGGAACAATATGTTCGCGCCGATGATGGCGTCGTACTCGTCGGGGGCAGTTTCGCACAGGTCGAAGCCGATGATGGCTCTTCCCGACTGCCACAGCGTTTCTATCAGAAAAACGGCTTGGTCGAACGACAATCCACCGGGGACGGGCGTTCCCGTAGCGGGACAAAGCGACGGCAATAAACCGTCAATATCGAAACTCACAT
>Ga0123353_10002973_pt1 | contig 21211 bp, 27 predicted proteins | sample TergutLab28metaG_3_FD_92763 | JGI IMG/M metagenome (GOLD analysis project Ga0123353, IMG submission 92763) | Labiotermes labralis P3 segment gut microbial communities from Petit-Saut dam, French Guiana - Lab288 P3 | ecosystem: Host-associated > Arthropoda: Insects > Digestive system > Gut ... | reverse complement strand
TTAATTTTTCCTTTTCAAGTTTATCAAACTCTTTTATTGCGTCTTGCCATTCTTTTTTTGCTGCGATAAAATCGGAATAAAGGTTTGACTTTATTTCATTTTTTAATTTTTGCGTTTCTCTTATATCTGAAATTAATGATTTTATGTCATTTATTGAATAATCTGCTTCAAAATCAAATTCACCTTCAACTGTTATAGGAAGAGACATTTTCAGTGATTTTGCATTTGGATAAAATTTAGTTATATCGTTAATTTCGTTTTCTAATGTTTTGAGAATTTTTTCTATTTGCTCATCCGCTAATTTAGATACTTCAACACGAAATTTTTCCAGATTTTCTTTACCTGCTTCTTTTTCTTGCAGTTCTACTCTTTCTTTGTAACCAGATGTTGGAGCGGCATATTTTGCCTGATTTTTATCTCTTTCATATAGCCTTTTTATTTCTGCTTTTCTATTTATTTCTTCCTGTTCATAAAGAAGTTTTAGAATTTTCAACTTTTCTTCAAGTAGTATATTTTCAGCATTATAAGATTTTAATATTTGTGGATATAACTTCCTTAACTCCGCTAATTTTCCATTTCTTTCATTTTCAGTTAGCATTAAATCATATATGCTGTTTAGCAATTCATCTACCTTTTGCTTGTGCTGCTGTTCTTTTTCTGCTGCTTCCTGCTTTCTTTTGTTATAGTCTGCTTGCGCTTTTTCTGCTGCTGACAGTCTATCTTTTAGTGTCCATAATGCGGTTGCAAGTCCTGCTACTATTGTAGTAATCAAAACAAAAGGATTTTTCAGCATAGTTGAATTTAACGCTTTAAAAGCGTTTGTTAATTTTGGCAAAATAGCCAAATGTTGCCCTTCTAATGCCATATTAACTATTAATGCCGCTCTGTAAGCCCCATAAGTTGCAATTATTGAAACTATCGCCCTGCCGACTTTATCATAATTTTCAACAAGTTTTGCAGTGAAATCAATCCCTTTTTTCAAAACGCCCTGCATATTCTCACCGATTTCGTTCATCATTATTTTAAAGTTATCTGCAACCTGCGCTGTGCTTGCAGATAAATTTCCCATTTGCGCTGCCATTAAACCGTGAAACATACCGCCTTCGGATGTTACCTTGTTCAATACCATTTCAAGATGTTCAAACTTAATAGACGACCTATCAACTTCAACGCCCATCTCTTTGAGAACATCTGTGATTACAAGTCCTTTTGCCGCCCATTGTTGCAGTCCTATTGAGTCAATTTTTCCTATGTTTTTTGCCTTATTAAATAAATCAATCAGGTCACCAAGTGGCTGTTTTGTTCCTGAAGCAATATTAGAAAGTCTGTCGATTATCGGAATTACATTTTTAACGTCATTCCCAAATGCAAGTAGTTTTGCGCTTTCTTTTGTGAGGTCGGCAAATTCAAACATATTATAGTATGAGTACTTTTGCAACTCCTGCATAAATTCACTTGCTTTCTCAGCAGAGCCAAGAAATACTTCCATACTCTTTTCTGTATCCTGAAACTGCGACCTTATATTTATTAATTTTTTTATGAAACCAGCCATCACGGCTGCGCCACCTAATTTTAGAAATGCGGATGTAAGCATATTTGCGCTTTGGGCAGATGATTCAAATGAATTACGTATTTTTTCAGAAGTTTGCTCAGCAGTTTTACCGCTATTGCGGATAGCCTCGCCAGCCTCTTTAAGTTTGCGTATCAAATCTTCATTATCACCTGTTATTTCAAATTTTAGCGCTGCCATATTTATAAGTTTGTAAAATATGCTATGTTTTTTGGGTCATCCCCGCTTATTACTTTACCGCTTGTTTTTTTACCCTTTTTGTTATTTTTTGAATCATAAAATATTTGTACCGAATCTGATAAAAGCATTTGTATATTTAAAAAACTCACTCCCCACAGTGTATAATCTAAAGTCCAATGATACTTTGTTAATACAGAATCTAATACTCCACCCCACACCGAGCGACCACCAATTACTCTACTCGACGCGCCCGATTCTAATCCTTCACGGCGTTTTGCCTCAATATCTTTGTCAATCGAATAGAGTTCATAAAATTTACGTAATTAACTTGTGTTAAGATAGATAGTATTGCTTTGCCAAAATCTGCAGGATTTGAATTCCACTTGAAAAACTCTGCCGTTTCATTTATTTTATTGTCGTCTAACAGGTCATTTTTATCGTTATGCACTGCAACTGCCATTATTTTAGATACTGTATCGGTATTAGCCTCACATATTCGCATTGCCTCAAGGTGCGGCTCTTCTTCCAAATTTTTCTCATCAATATCTAACTCTAAATACAGTTTTGACAATATTTGCATTTTCCCAAGTGTTGGCGGGTGAATCAAAAATTCTTTGCCGGCGCAAATCATTTTTATTGGTTTTTCAGTTACCGCATCAGATACTGCCGCTTCCGTTAATATTTTTTCAATTTCTTCCATATCTTATAAAAAACAGGTTTAACCCACCCACCTGCAAGGTGTTTTACTAATTAACCCTTAAAAACAACGAAAACTGTCATTATTCTTCAATAACTTTCCATTTGACTTGCTCACCTAATTTAGGTTTTAGCACTTCAAAATTGAATTGCCAGATTCCGCCTTCCGCTGATGCCCACGAATCCATGATAGATACGGTACAGCGGTCAGCAATAAAGCCGGGAACTAATTCATTTTCGGGTGTCAATCGTACAGCGTACTTGTCATTAACTTTTCCGTCAAAATGATCTATAGGACATACACGCCCTATTGCCATTCTGATATTAAAAGTAAATTGATAGGTATTGCTTTTGTATTTGACGTCCTCATTTTCCCCGCCTTCGATTTTGGCTTCCATTTTCTCGCCTTCGGTTACATTCAACTGTGTTGAATCTTCAACCGGAGTTGGTACTTCTTCCCAATCCGGCATTGTCGGATAATCACCCGAAGCGTTTAATTTGCATATTTCTATTTTGGGTTTTCCCCATCCTATTGTTGCCATAATTTTTTAGTATTAAATTATTCATTACACTGCCTGTATAGCAGCCTGTTATTAATAAAATGTTCCTGCCTGCCTTCAACCTTTAAAACTCTTTGCTTATCAAGTATAAAACGAAAATCGTATAAATTGCAAGTTTCAAGTACGTCAATCGACAACGCGCATAATTCATCAATCCGGACATCATTTATGATAAATTCTTTCTTATTATCCTGAATATCTTTGACATAAATATTGACGTTTACAAAGGCTTCCTGTAATTGCCCGCTTCTGCTATCTAATACGGAGATAATAATATCTTCCTTATCAGAGCCTTGTGGACGACCTCTTTTACTTAAAACTCCTGTTACGGCATTTTCAAGTTCTGAGCCTTGTATTACTTTGAATACGTCTGTTTTTATTTGTCCGTCTGATTTCATTTGTTGCGATTATTTAATTTGCTTTCAAGTCTTTTGATATATTCAGATTCCAAATTACGTCCGAGCAATTCGGCTGATGCTAAAACACATTTGTTTTCCTTTGCTTCAACATATTCAGCGTAATCCATTCCTGCAACTATAGTTAGTAAATAATCGCTGCCATTTACGTTGCCAAGTGCATATTTTTTGCCTGTACTTGAGCCTTCAGAACCGTCTTTTACTGTTTTAAAATCAGAAATCTTTTTTATATCGCCGTTCACAGACACGGTATAACCAACTGAGGAACGCAAATTGCCCGTAACATCAATCCAACTTTCTTCTGCAGTCCTGTCACGTGCTTCATTTTCACACTCTATACCTATTCTTGATAGCGTATTGACAACTTCATTTTGTACATAATTAAACTCACTTTTTAAGAGTGTGTCAATATCAGTCATTTTTGTAGTCATCTTTATCATTACACGAATATTTTAGTATGTAAGCACTTTTTGTAAGGTTTCCCGTGAATTGGCTTTTCAAACAGTAATTCTTCGCCATTAAATACCTGAATCACATCTCCCTCTTTTATTTCCCGCATTGTTGCTAAAGTAGCAAGTACGTTATAATTCTCATCACCAAGCAACATATTTGTTACAGGGTCATAAAAAAGAGTGTTTGCGCTTGTTTTAAAATTCACTTTATCTAAATAAACAGTCCACGAATATACGAAAGTGCTGCCGTCATCAAAAGCGACTTTTGCCGCTTTGTGATTTAATTCTGCACGACAAGGAATAGAGCCTTTAAACTCCAAGATTCCGGGAATGTGATTTCCTTCTAAATCGTCGTAGCCTTCAGATACTATTTCCTGATACTTCAATATGTGTGGGCGTAAACTTAGCATAATGTTTAAGATTGAAAGTTTTACGAATTTTATATTACCACCTGTTACTTTTGTCTGTTATTTTAGGCATATTCACAGGGGTAATACCTAATTCTTTGCAAGTGAATAAATACCACATTTTAATTGCCTCAAAATTCCACGATATTGAGATATCACCCTCTCGGATGTCAGATAACGGAATAAATGCAGCAAACTCTGAGCAAAGTGCAAATTTTGCAACAGTAATATTTACATCTGAATCAGCGTCCGGTATAAGTTGCATTTGATTTGTCAGAATCAAGTCCACATTTGCGTCAATGTTTGCAGGTGTTACGTGAAACCTTGACACTGTTGCCGCTATCCATTCTCTATATGTCATTTTGAGTTAAATTAATTTGTTTTTGGTTTTGGAGCAGGTTTCTTCTCAACATCTTCTGCTTCCTTCTCTGCTTTCTTTTCTGCTGCAAGTCCTAACTCCAATATTTTTTGTATTCTCACCTCATCAAACGTTTCAGGCAATACATCGCCAGGCGCATATTGCTTCGATAAATCATTCTTATCCGCAAATTCCTTTAGCACAATGTATTTTTTCATGCTGATACAGTTTTTGCGTCTAACTGATAAATTTGCTCAACGTTGCAGATAACCGGAACAACACGTGCCTGTGAACTTGTAAATTCTGCAAGCGGGTCATTTTTGCTATACTTTGAAACCAAAATATAGTCATCTGCGGTTTGATACTGAACGCCAGTAACCGGCGAATCCTGCTCGCCAAGACGTGCATAAGCCAATACGCCAACTTCCGGAGATGTAGTCAAAATAACTTTGCCTTCTTCCCACGGGGTTAAAGTTTTTTGAACACCATTTTTCTCAACTCTAACTGTACGGTCTACAATGTGAATTGTAAAACGGTAGTTATTGTCGGCTTTTAACATAGTGTTTATCTTTTCAAGATTTGGAACAGGGACAATTGTCTTGTCTCCAAAGAATCCAATTGAAAATGCAAATTGCTCTTTAACTTGCTGTGATTTTGCGAAGTTATCAAACGTAACATCGTCCATATAAACATCAGTAATGACGTTACCATCAGTTTGTTTTGCCTTTTTCAAGACAACCAAAATGTCATCAAGCGGTTTTGAGGTTGCTGGAGTGCTCCATAATACTGAAACGCCAAACTTGTTTGCAGTCAAATAACCATAATCAAGTCTTATTCCAGTGCCAACGTTATCATCATCAACAAGTGCAACGCCTGATGATAAACCTTTCAGGAACAAATATTCCATCAACTCATAAACCCCTGTGATAACTCTCGGAACATCTTCAAAAATCTTTTTGATAAAGATATTTTCAGGCATTTGTGTATTGCGAATCAAATCATTTATCGCGGTGATTTGAGTTTCGTTCAACCAAAGTTTCATACCTGATTTTGCAATATCGCCTGAGGCTTTACTGAGAGTATCCCGCTTTTTAAGCGGCAACTGTGAATCCATCGACACAACGTCAGCAGATACACGTGTATTTAACGCTGTAAGCGTTTCCCACTTCCCGTTCAAAGAATATTCTTTGCGGAGCATATTTTTGAACATATAAGTCAGAGCCAAATCGCCTGGCTTTCCGTTCAACTTTTCAAGTGTTTTGAGAATAATACCTTTAAAGTATTTCTCCAACCATTGTAAATACAAAGACTTTTCCATAATTAATCCTCCCTGAAATCAATAAGTGGTAATGCTGCTTTTACTGCCGTTAAAATCGTAGTCATCGGGAATTGAGATGCCAGATGATTAACAGTCCCTCTTGTTAAAATTGCTGCAAGTGGACGCTTTTTCAGGATACTTGCTATAAGTATTCCTGCAAAAGTATTTCCGGTTGGTAACACGTCATACGCAGTACCAGCCGTATTTAAAGGCATCGGTTTATATGCACCGGTTGCCGTCTCCCGTATCACGACGTGTCCAGCGTGGATGACATCAGGCGCAAAGCCCGTAACATCCAAAGTGCGACCACCCCGTATAGTCTCAATCACATTAACTATGACAATGTTATCATTGCCGGTAATGATTTCTTGAGGCTCGTTTGTTAAATTTGCTACTGCCATTTTTTTAAAATTTTTACTAATTAAAAACTGCGTCCAGTTCGGCTGGTGTTGCTTCTTTCCCTGCTGTGGGCGGAGTATTAGCAACAATGGGGCGTCCCTGTGCGCTTAAACCTGAATCAGCCGAATTTTGATTGGCTACTTTAACGTCATTTTCGGTCTCTGTTAAGTATTCAGTAAATTCATCATCACTTTCAAACTGCATTCTTGCAAAGTTTTTCAACGCTAATGCTTTGAAATTATCATCCTTGCAATCTTTTAGTTTGTCGTTTAATGACTGAAGCCTTGTTTTGGAAATGCCGTCTTTTTCAAAGGCATTAACCTTTTCAAGCAACGGTTTTGTTGCCGCTGCGATGGAATCTGTAATGAGTTTTTGAATTGCTGCCGCATCTATATTTCCCAACTCCGGAATTTCTTTAGCCGGCGGTTGTTCATTTTTCTTTTCGACAAAGTCAAATTTTTTGCGCAAATTGTTTTCACGTGTTTGATTTGCCTTGTCTATTTCTGCGTCTGCTTCTTTACGCCAATCCGTAATGAAAGAATTTACCTGCTCGGCGGTCATTTTTCCTACGAGTTCAGTTGCTTTTTCGTCGGTATCAACCTGAAATGCTAATACTGTAGCGATTTGGTTCAGCCCGTCTTTTCGCACGCCCGTAAACTTTGTTGTTAGTAGTGCTAAAATTTTGTCCTTCATAATAATACTGATTATTAAATTAAATATTCGGCAAAATTAATGTAATAAAATAAGACAAAATCGCAAATGGTCAGAAAGTTATTGATATTTTATTAACATTACAGCGAATCGGTATTTAAATAATCAAAAATTGAATATTTAACAAATGCTACAAATAGGACAATAAAAAAAGTGTTTGTACCGTAAAAAATGAGACAAAAAAGGATTTATGCGAATTATCGGACAAATTACGGGGCTGTTTTATTGTGGATATTTTATTTGTTTTGAAAAAATCTTTGCTTATTGTAACAAATGAATAATAGTTACGTTTGATAAATATTAATAATTTAAAGATAATAATATGAAAAAGACTTGTTTATTTATTTTAGCAATAATAATTTTTGCTTTTGGATGTAAAAAGGATGAGAATGAAAATACTGAAGAGAAAGAAAACATTTATGTAACAGTTAATTTAAATCAAATTAATGTATATAATGGAATGGAATTAACTATTACTGCAACTGCAATTGGTGGGGAAATAAGAGAAGCATTTTTCTATTTTGATGGTATTAATATTGGTTCATCAATTATGCAACCATATAGCATAAAATACCTATTAAAAGATATAGAACCTGGAAATCATATTATTACGTGTATTGTTAAATCACATAAAAATAATGATTTTCAAGGAGAGGCAAATTTATCATTATCTTTACGTTTAGGAGATGAATATAAAGGTGGAAAAATATTTTTTTTAAATGAAGATGGAATAAGTGGTTTAATTGGCGCTACTGAAGATTATAAAGAAGTAATTAGTCATACAACATATATACTACATAGATGGGGTAATGATGGGATTATTGGTACTGATATATATGATGGACAAAAAAACACTAATTTAATGGCAACACATCCAATTACTTCTGAATCCGGGTTTGGAATTCTTTTCAAAAATGGTTTGAATTATAATGGATATAATGATTGGTATATACCTTCTTATGAAGAACTTCTTTTATTTGAACGTAATCAAGGATATGTAGGTAATTTTAATTTAGATGTACCTAATGAGGCTATATATTGGTCATCGTCTGAAATAGATGAAACAAGGGCTTATTTAGTAAATTTTAGAAATCTAACAGGTCATAATTATAAAAGCAAATTTTTCAGAATTAGACCAATTCGGAAGTTTTAAAACTTTACTTTTTCCTATTTAATTTAAAATCTCATTCACGTATCCTTCATTATCCCTCACCCAATACGGCGAAGTCCCTTTTTCCTTCGCCCTGTTTAGTCTATCTTCATTATTTTGTACCCACTTTTTGAAGTTATCCGGTACATCTTTTACCTCGTTTACGCTTGTTGGGCTGTCGCTAAAAAATTCATCTTTCGTTTTTAGAATCCAAACAACGTAACAACGGCACTGCGGATGCCATCCTGACCAGTCAAAATCTTTTGGATATTTGCCTTTTAATGATTCGCAAACTGGACAGTTGAAGTATGTATATGAACGTTTTATCTCAAATCCAACTATAAAATCTTCTTCTTTCGCTTTTTCATTGCCTGCTTTACGGTATGCCATATTTATCTCTGTACGGGCGAGGCGCATAGCATTTTTGTAACTTGAACGATAAATACCACGTCCGGGATTGTATGCCTTTGCTGCTTTTGACAATTGTAATACGCCATATTTATCCCTTACACGTCTAAACAATTTATCAGGCTCTTTTAAGTATTTCCTGATATTGCGTGAAAGTTGTGCGGCTGATATTCCCTGCTCCATACCTACCGAAATTGCAAGTTCAAATTCAATTTTGTAAATACCTGTTAAGTTCCAAATGCGCTTTGACAAATCCATACCGTTAGTTTTGCGCTTCATAAATGCGTCTAATGCGTCCTTATTATTATCAAAGTACTTTTTATATTTATCTCTGTCTGCATCTGCGCCAAATCGTTCTAATATTGTTCTTGTCATTACGTCATTTGCGTCATTTGAATTTTTCCATTCTGTAGCAATGCCAATATCTATAACGTCTTTCAGGTCGCTTGCAAGGTTTTTTTGTAACTCTTTAATCAGTTCTGTCGTTTGCGGATAGTCGGAGAATTTAAATGGTTTTTCGTTAAGAGGGCTGTAAGAAGTCATTGCAGCAATTTTGGCGGCTTCAAGATTGTACATATCAAATATGCGGCTTATCAATGCAGCGTAACGCTCTGTACGTCTATTCAGAGCGTTGTATTCCTTACCTGGATTTGGCGTATTTGATTTTGCCATAATTGATAAATTTAGTCATACTTAAGCGCACCTATGCCAACCAAAACCGTTGATATATGTAACTATTGCAGAACATCCTCTTGGAATAGATAATGTATTTATTATCCAACCTCCATCCTGAGAATATGTATCATTTGAATTTAGTCCTGATACTACTATTGTTGCAGTTGAAGTGTTTATCAGTGTGATTTGTTTATTTTCAAAGTATTGAATCGAAGTTACATCTGTAGAAGGTAGCGGCAAAGTTATGTTACTGTTTAGTCTAATAATGCAATTATGTCTAATAGCCGTTCTATTATTACCAATATTTCCTCCAAATTCTCCTACTGTATATCCTGTAAATCTTATTGTTCCCCTAAATTCAAATCTTGCTCCATATTCATTTTGATTTTCTGCATCATTATATATTAACATCCGAGCATTATTATTTAAAAAGCCAGCACTTCCATAACGATTATTTACTTCAACCATTAAATAGTTAGTAGATGTAGTGTGCGAAAATTCAAAAATGCAAAGAGGAATGTTTTCTGGACTTCTCCAGCGTAATGATTGTTTATTAACAAACCACGTAATATTACCAGCTTTATCTATCACCATTGAATCATCTAATGTCGCCAAATTATCATTATCAACTTTAAACCCACCAATTTTTGCGCCATCTACAACGTGTAAATTGTTCGTGATTATTGCCTGCGACGATATGAAAATTGCCGCAAGTACATTTGAAACAAGAGCCTCTGTTACTATCATATCTGCCTCTATCAGATTAGTATTGATAAAACCGCCATCAATAATTGTTTGCCCTTCTTTTGCAGCCAAAACAAGTTCATTATAGTTAGAATAACCGAGATTAACCGCAACTGCTTCTTTTAATTGCCCGAATGTTAAACCGTTCAATGTGCGTAAATTGTTTATACGGTTAAATATCATACTCGGAAATCGCTTTACATCATTAACTATTTGCCTGAACCCATTGTTTGCAAGGAAATCAGAAATAGTTATTTCATATCTGTATGGAATTTCATTGTTATTTTCCATATAGCGTTTTAACGATGTTATTCTTATTTCACGATTTACGTTAAGTTTATTATCCAAAACGCCAACTAATTGCCCACATTTAAGATTTATATCTTTTTCGGCAAAATATATCTCATCGCATACGCCATCAAGTTGAACCCTGTCAATACATCTTTCATCCAAATATTTTTGCGCTTCGTCTTTCAGTTCAACCTCAGCATTTTCAATGTATTGCTGTGGTAGTTTAATGCCCGTGATAATGAAAATGTCATTTACAGCAAAATTAATATCGCCTGGAACGGATAACGCATTTTCTTCAGATATTTGATTGAGGGATACTATTTTCATAATATTATCCCATCTGAAAGTAAAATCATAACCTGCAAGAGCGCCAGTTTGAAATGTAATGATAGCATCAACGCCATCAATAAGACAATCAAGCAAATTAAGCGCAGTTAAGTCGTCAGATTTAAATTCCAATCTGTTTCTTTCGGGCGGTGGTGGTATTATTTCTGTAACGCCAAATGATTTTTTAGGGAATACATCAGGAAATTGTATAATTGCTTCCGTTATACCGTATATGTTTGTGTTTTTTTCAAGATACAATATTTTTTCGTTTGCATTATCCCTCATCATAATGTAGTCGCTGCCGTATTCATTTGCATTAATATTTGAATCGCCGCCGTAAGCATACAATCGTGTAATCGGTGGCGTATTGTCCACTGATTTAACAGATAGTTGCCTGAAACCTGCGCCTTGTTGCAATATTAAACCACCGCTCGGCAACTCCCTTTTGCCGTAATGCAGTGTTTTCCCATCAACCCAATATTCAAATCCATAAGCCGTAATCAGGTCATTTATCACGTCTGAACACATTTTGTCTTTAAAATCAAATATAACAGGCTCGGTTACAATACACGTGCCTTTTGTCCAATCGCTGCTTATTCTGTTCATTGATTTTACAATCAAATCCAAAACAGCGTCAGCCGTACCTGTAAATGTGTTGAAATGCTTATTGAAAGTAACCGGTTTGTTTGGGTCAGAATTATCGTACATAAAAAACGCTATATCCTGCATACGATAAATTTCGTGATATAGAGTTATTTGATATGAATATCCGAGCGATGTTTCCGCTTTTACAATGCTTTCCTTATAACGAATAAAGTAACGATTACCTGCATAATCTATGTAATCGTTAATATTGAAATCAAAAGGCTGTCTTACATCAAATTCAAGATAAGCATAAAAGTCGCCGTTAATCTCCTCAAGTGTATAAGACGTATTTTTCAGGAATACATCTGCTATTACTATGTTATTTCGTTTTATTTCCATATCAAATTGTCGGTTCAGTTATATCAACGTATGAATCTGCGTTCTTTTCATCAATAATTTGCTGATATTCGGCTTCTGCGTCATTTACCCATCCTAACTGCTGTACGGTTGTTTTTTGTGAGGCAACTGCCTTACCGCCGTTTGCAGATATTAACAAATCAACCTTTGCCTTGTCATCATCAATCATAAATGGTATTATTTCAGGTTCTATTGTAAGACTTTCACAAGCGGATTGAAGGCTTGTATTGAATTGTCCTATATATGCCTGAATTATACTTATCCGCCGCTGCAAATAATCTTCAAAGATTTCCATTTTTTCCTGTACTTTCAGGTGCGAATCCATAAACAGCAATTTTAACGCTATGCCTGAAATTGCTCCTATGCCTTTCATATTTTCAAATGAAATATCCGGCGTTTGCGTTATTGTATAAATCATTCTTAATAGAGTATCAATCTCTAATTTCACGCTTTCCGGTGCGTGCTCCCACGATAAATACCTTGCGTCTGCTCCTTCGCCATCTAACTGTAATATTGCGCCACTTTCACCTTTCTTTGAGAATCCCTGAACCTCGCCTTTTACAACAATCTTAGGGCTTGCGTGATAATCGTTTGTGTCTGCAAAATTAGATAACAGCGTTTCTAATCTATCAATCAAAATTTGCACATCTGACCACTCAACCAAGTCCTGACGACCGTAAATAACAGGTATTTTGCCGATAACATTTATTTTTGGATAACCTTCTGCTAACAGCCAAGTACTACCATCACGTTTCCATAGATAATGCTCGGTATCTGTATATGTTTCAAAGACAACCTGTTTTTGCCCTTTTTTGTCATCAATCGTAAATTCACGTGAAAAGGCAACCATATCCCCTAACTCATCAAAATATGGGAACAATTTATCTCCGTTCATCGTGCTGAATATAGCGACACGTAGTTTCCACTTTGACTTGAAACCGTACTTTTCAGTTTGTTTTTCTACCGGATACCAACACTCAGCCGCTTCTGTGGTACTAAATATTTCACGTGCTATTCTTCTGTTAATTGTGCGGCTTTTAGTATCAAATAAAATGCCTTTTACTGCCCGTAACACTGTTTTTTCGCTTTCATTCTCAGGCTCGGCATTTATCGTAACGGGATTTCCGAAGGTGAACGATACAGCACGTTTGACAATAAGTTTTTGAATTGCAAGGGCAATCCTTGCAACCGGAACTGTTTTGGTGAACTCTTTCTCACCCCCTAAAACACTAATATCTAACGACTGAAAATCTTTTGCCATTTCAGGTCTATCAACCTTTACTAACTTATCCGGTCGTTTTATCTTATCAAATATATCGTGCTTTTCGGGGTTTATTTGCGACAAATAAAGGTTAATATCCGGAGCGATTGCGTTACGCCCCTTTTTTAACTCCTCAATTATGAGACTGATGTCGCTCTCTTTTTTTAATAATTCTTGAATATCCATAGTTTTTTATTTTAAAAGTATCCTGTTAAATCTTTTTTACCGCTTTTTTTACCAAGTATTTCTGTTAGTACTACATAGCGCATAGCGTCTATGCAATGGTTATACATATCAATCGGCTTATTGATGTATTTGCCATCTTTATCCTGCTGCCACGTATAGTTTTTCAATTCTTTTATTACGTTGTAACTGTATTTTGTAACGCATATCTTATATTCGAGCATTTTTGTAATACCTGCCTCAATGCTTCCCTGAAATTTTTCAACGGGAATAATATTTATTCCTGCGTTGTGTATTTCTCTAATCAGACGAGGGTCTGCACTTTCGGAAATGATACGTCTGTCAGGACATTTCTGATTAATTAAATGTATTATATCTTTTCCCATCATTTCAGTGCGGTAACATAATTCATTTACGTAAATAGTATCTGTTGTTATTATTAACTCTACGATTGCAGTCGGGTCATTACTGAAACCGAAGTCCATCCCTATATATTTGTTTTTTGCAAATGGCATTGCTTCGATTATCTCTATGTTAGTGAATATAAGTCCTTCAATTAATGCTTGTTGCCCTAAACCATAAATTGTCCATAGACTTTCGTTTTTGTGCTTCAAACTTTCTAACTCGTCAATTACTGCCTGCTCTAAAAAGGGGTTGTCCTTGTATGTAGAAATGAAATGATTTGTGCGTTCATCCTTATTTAAGTCGCATAACCAGTGCTCGTCTGAAAATGACGGGTTGTAATCAAGTATCGTGAGTTTAGCGGTTCGCATTTTTAATTGTTGAAACTCTATGAATCCTAACTCGTTCGCTTCGTTTATGAAAAGTATATCTCTTTTACGGCCACGTAACTTTTGCTCGCTGTCTGTACTAAAAAATTCTACCCAAGAGCCATTATCAAAATGATATGTCAGTTCTGTTTTGTTTAATTTTTTTTCATCGAACAGGCACATAGACATTAATATTTCTTTGAAGTCTATAAATGCTGAGCCTTTTAAAGATGGTAGTGTCGCTCTGACAATAGAAAGTCTTGTGTTTGAATATGTCAAACAATATACAATAAGCCAAATTAAAGCGTTGTATGTTTTACTGCTTCGACTTGAACCTTGCAGTGAAACGGTTGTATAACCTTCTTTAATTGCATTGTCAATCTTACTGTATATTATTGTTGTTTGAATTTTCGGCATTTCCAATTACTTTATCTCTGTTATCTATTATTTCAATTGTTAAAGGCTCAGGATTAAACGGGCGACCATCTGCGCCTGTAAGTTCAATTTTTTGTACTGTTTTCCCAAATTGCCGTTCACGTAATTTATCAATTGTTTTTGTATTTCCGTTTTTCATATCGAATAGGATACCTATTGCCAAGCCTTTTGCGTATGCGCTTGCATTTTCCCAACCTGCAATATTTTTTAAACTATTAGTACTCATTGTTAATATAGCGTTCTCCCAGTCATTTATTTCACACTCATTTAACTTATAGAACTTTTTTGCTTTGTTTTTGCCCAAAATGATTTTTAATTCATCAGGGACACGACTTTTTGGGCGACCATTGGAGTTGCCTGATTGCCCTTTTTGAAAAGGTGGCTTTAAGCCTGATTTATTTGTGTTTGGATTTCTTGGCATATAACGCTGATTTTTTGTATATTTAACGCTGTTCTTAATCTCTTAATATCCCATTTACTTTTATCTGTAAATCAGTATTAAAACTTTTCATTCTTTGAATAATCATTTCACAATAAACAGGCTCTTTTTCTATACCATAACAAGTCCTGTTAAGTTGTTCGGCAGCAAGCATTGTAGTACCGCTTCCCATAAAACAATCAAAAATTAAATGATTTTCTTTTGTAAAATCAGTAATTGCTTTTGCAGGAAGTTTTACCGGAAAACAAGCCTTGTGATTTTCCTGTTGTGTGTTATTATCAACATTTATATTCCATACATTAACATAGCAACTTATATTTTGGTTTGTTATGTAATCGTTATTTGTCGCTAATAAAAAAACAAGTTCACATTGCCTTGTTAATATATTGGACGAAGCGAACGTAAATGGGTGCATTTTATTCCAAATAATAGTTTCCTGTACTTTTAGAGGGTTTTCGTCTGAAAAGATTATTTTCCCATAATCGTCACGGCTGTTTGAATTATATGAAACATTCCAGAATACTGCATTTTTTTCAGATAGATTATAATGAATATTTTTTAAAACAGTAAGTAAAAAGTGTTTGTATTCTATTTTTGTTTTATTATCTTGATGTTTATTAAGATACATTTGTTTTTTAATTCCTCCAAAATCTGGATTTGGTTTAATAATTCCCATATTATAAGGAGGACTTGTAAAAACACAGTCAATTTTTCTTCCATTTAAAACCTTTTCAAAATTAGAAATTAAAGTACTATCTCCGCATATTAATCTGTGATTTCCTATTTCAATAATATCCCCATCAACAATATCAGTTTCTACGCTTTCTGTTATTTCAAAATCATCCTCTTCAACTTCCTTTTTTTCATTTAGCAAATCATCTATGTTAGGAATCTCCACGCACCAATTTTGCAAGTCATCAACATTCCATTCATTTGCCAGCATATCAAAATCCCATTCTCCAAATCCTGCATTATCTTTTATTGTGATTGCTTTTAATGCTTCTATTGTAGTTTCTGGTGGTATTATTTTACAAATTGTTTCTTTATACCCTAACTCTTTTAATGCCCGATAGCGCATATTTCCACCTACTATTATATACTTTTCGTTTTGTTTATAGACAAGTAACTCTCTTAATGCAAGCATTTCAGGGTTTTCCTGAATTGACTTAACTAATTTTTTATACCGCTCATCTTTTATGAAACGGGGGTTTGCCGGCAAACCGTCTATTTGCCCCTTGTTCACTTCTAACTTAAAAAGTGGTATAGTTACGCTATTTATCAAATCAATATTTTCCATTTTTTATTTTTTTAAAATGGTGACGGTGTGTTTCTTGTTGCTCCTAATGACCTTATATATTTTGGATTTCTTTGTTTTGCAGCTGTGCTATTTTTCAAACGTGAGCTGCCACTTTTCTTTTTGCTTCCTGATTTTGCCATATTTTTCAATTTTTAATCGTTAAACTTCTTTTTTGTTACTGCGTTCCATAATTTATTACCGTTATATATTGGTTTATTTATGGTTTTATACAAATTCAAAATTTTATCTGTAAAGTCGTTATAAAAATCAAAAAGTTCTTCGTTTTCCTCAATAGTAAACTGCTCTATGTTTGAACTACTTCTTAAATTGCTACTTCCGTGAATTAATATTTTTCTACCACCTAAAGTCTCAAAAGTGCAAGTTTTTGTATGTGATGCGCATACAGCAAGTTGAAATTTATTATCTATATCTAATTTTTCGTATATGTAAGGAATTAATACACCTCTTTCGTGTCCATAAAAGTAAGTAGAAACAATCAAATTTAACTCATCCACAAAATTTCCTACTAACAAGTTTCTTAAACTATCTACATTTTCTTGAGAAAGTGATAGTGTAGAAATTGTCATTTTAAGCACTTTTGCGTTGTGGTGTACTATATATGCTTCAATGAAGTCGCCAAAAATAAAAGAGCCTGAAACAAATACGTCAGCACGTTCGCTTTTGTTTAAAGTCAATTTTCGAGCCAATTTTTCCGCATTTTCGTATAGTACATATTGCGGCTTTGCTTCATACACTTTCGGTTTTGTATATCTTGTTTCGTGTTCAATTACATCTGGCATTAAATCAAAAATAGCAGAGTCAAACTCCGGTAACTCAATATCACCGAAGTCATAATCAATTTTTTCCTCTTGTCTATCTTTCATTTTGAAAATTTAGAATCGCAAAACTAAATAGTATTTATGATAAAAAATTGGATATTAGGCAAAAGATATTAATAAGTTATTGACATTGCATATTCGTTTCTATCTGCTTTGCTAATTCCCGAAATTCAACATTGAATTTTTTTTCATCCTCAAACCTGTTCAGATAGTATATTATGGTAGCGTGGCAACGTTTTAATTCACCTGCTATTTTTAGGAGTGATGCGCCTTGCTCTCTGCAATAGTGGGCAAACAGCATTCTGGCATAAACGTATTTTCTCAGTCGTGTATCACCTGCTATGTCGTAAAATGAAATGCCTGTTACATCATATATGATGTCTTTTAAATTGTTAAATTTAGGTTCTTCCTGATAAATAAGTGTTTTGCCGCTTATTTCTGCAAGCGCCTTTTCAATTGTTGCGCCTTTAGAGTGTTGCCAATCTGATAGCAGATAAACTACTTCGCAACCCATAAGGAGTATAATGTCCATCGCCATATGCACCTCATAAGGGGCGTTGTAGGGTATGCCATTATAAATTGGATTTATTATTTCTGTATATCCTTGTTTTTTCAATAATTTTTCTGCGTTATTGAATTTTGCTTTAACGGTATCAGGGTTAATTCCTGTAATTTTACCACTGATGTAAATTTTGTTTTTTAGGGTCATAGGTTCATAATTTATTGATTAATTGATTTTATTGAATAATTGAATGGTTAAGGTGCTGTTCAATTTCTCTTTCAAACTCGTCAAAACATCGGCAAATAACATACTTACCGCCTGTGCTTTCGATTAGTTTTTGATATTCTTTTTGGTTTTCTGTTTGTTTGCCTTTGTCGGATTTCATTTCGATTGCAAGGTATGATATGTTTCCTTTTGGTATCAGCAAAATCAAATCAGGAAAGCCCGCCCGTGTTCCCATCGCTTTGAAACGGGCGGCTTCTATTGCGTTGCGTTTGCCGCCGTTAGGGCAATGTACAAGCAGGTTGCGTATTCCTGCGAATTGATAATCAAACCATCGGACGCAGGTCATTTGTAGGATTTCTTCTTGATGTTTCATTTGTCCGCTAATTTTCGCTAATTATTTGTTCCCATTTTTCACATAAAACGCTGCAATGCGATTCATCATCGTATAAAGCGCATATTCCGTAGCCATCAAAATCTTCGTATAAGAAGAATTTACAGTTGTAGCAGCCTTTGTTGTTTGTGGCTTGTTTGAATTTTGGTATTGGTTTCATAATTAAATATCTTCTTTATTTAACCAGTTAAAAATATCCTCGTTTGATTTTATTTTTGTCAAATCGTTACTTGATGATACTAAAAATGAAGTAGGAATTATTAATAAAACATCCTCTATTTCATTTTCAGCGCCGCAACGTTCACATATTAATTTTCTGCCGATTAATTTATTTTCTGATATTCCTTCTTTGAATAGAATGTCTTGAATATAATCCATTTGCCCTCTACCACAGTTTGGACACCAGCACTCTTGAATTGTCATACTTCTTAATATCATAAATCTTCAATATTTGGCTGGTCAGCATTTAAGATAATATCATCTGCAAATTCACCTTCTAAAGCATTAACCCACCCGCTAAGACAGAGTTCCCTTTGTTTTTCACAAATCTTATCTGCAAAAATTTGAAGGGCTTCGGGTGAAAATGTGTAATATTTTCCTGCTTTAACACTAAAATCACCTTCAATTTTAAAAGTAATTGTGTTTTCTTCAAAATCGGCGGCAATCATATCGCCTATGTATGTTGCTAATTTCATATCTGTTTATTTTTTAACTGTTTATACTTGTTTTATTTCTAAAATCTGTCTAATTTTTTATACTTGTTTTCGATGTAAAATTGCATGACATTCATAGCACAACCATTTAACCTTTAATGGTTGTCTGTAATCTTCGTGATGTGCTGTAATTTTAGAATTTTTTAAGCATATCTCGCAAATATTTGGTTTGCTTATTTTACCTGACTTTACTGCTCTGTTTAAAATATATCTTGCTACTGTTTTATTGCTTTTTATACGTTTTCTTTTACGTTCATAAAATCGCAAATATTCAGGATTTTCTATTCTTATTTTTCTCGCACGTTTTTTTGCACGAACTCTTGACTTATTTAAGTCTTTTGTTTTTATAGTCGTTTTACAATGGCACTTTTTACATTGAGAAGTTATTCCGGTTACACGATTTCTTTTTGCAGAATAAAAATTACTCTTTTCAAACCAAATTAAACAGGATGTACATTGATATTTTACTATTCCATTTTCTATTATATGTGGCTTTGCATTTTTTATGTTTGGTTTTCCTTTTCTATTTAAACTCATTTTTCTTTTAGCGTCTTCTGTATGTGGCTTATTATGCATAATCTATTATTTTAAATGTGTAACAAAAACAATATGGATTACTTGCCCAAGTTCCTTTTCCGTTGATTGAATCGAAAAGGGCGGCGTAGGCTTGCTGTGCAATATAATATTCACCATAATTACTACCATCAAATTGATAACATTTTCGAGTTGATAAACTATCTAATTTATAGATACCTTCCTTTTCACAATTTTTGTCTGAAATTTCTTGAACTTTTTCTGCTTTCAATGAAATATCTTGCGTACTTTTCGGGCATAAAGAGCGGGTTTTTCCATTTTCCAAAACTTATACTGTCTTTTGATAGTACACTTATTTCGTCTCCTGCATATTTGTATAGAATTTTGTTGTTTCTTTTCCATTCTTTTGCGTATTCGTGTTCAATAAAATCACAGCCAAGACAATACTGCTCTTTTATATAGATTTTTTCGCCTTTTTTGTAGCGTGGTTTACTTGTTATGAAATCTTCTTTAAATTTATCATAACCTTCCACTGGCAAACCATAAAAAACGCTAATAGGCTGCGGTTTCATTATCCTTCTGGTTTGAGTTTAACGCCCTTCGATGACGGCGTTAAACATTGGTTGTGTGAACATTATGCCTTTCATTTCTTTTCTGTTTTAGTATTAAACAAATCGTAATCACTGTTTACGCAGTTAGCGGGTAAATATTCACGGCTGACTTTGGCTTGCTGCAACAGACTATCCTTGAAATATACTTTCTTATTGTTCTTTTTTAGAAAACAAGAAACGTTTAGAAGAAACTCTTGTATGGATGAATGGCTGTAGATTTTGCCACTTTCCAAACCAATTTTATACAAATCGCAAAAATCAAGAGTTTGTCTAATCATATCCGTACTACTCTCAAAATCAATCACAGGCTCAATGCTTGCCCAAGTTTTGAAACCGGCATTGTGCAGTTTTTTCATTGCCTCTATGCGCTCGGCGTTGGTGGAAGCGTTTGGTTCTAATTCGTCGTGACCGGTGAGGGTGAAGCCGAAGGCAACATAAGTTTTCCAAGTACTTATTTTTGAATAACGAAATCCAAACAAAAAATCATCAAGCCAGTCGGGAACTGTTTTCGTCAATAATTTTACGTTTACCTTGTTATTAACACACATGTTGATTGCGATGCACGTAGGTTGCCAAACATCGTCAATCATCGAGTCTGTGGTAAAACTGAAAAACAGTCCGTGCTTTTGCAGTTCGGGCAGGTTTGCCTTCAATTCTTTTTCAAACACTTTCAATGCGTGTTCCTCGTTTTTGAAACACTTTTTGAGTGTGGGAGTGTCGCCGCCCAATGTTTTTGCAAAACGCCCTTTGCGCAAGTAACAATATTCGCACATATTGCTACAGCCGCAAAAGAATGATACTGCATATTTGCTATACTCTGCTGCTTTTCCTTTGGCTTCATAAATCGCTTTTCCGTTAATCATTTCATTTCTGTTTTATTGGTTATTAAATCTGGATTGATTGTCGTGGATATTAGCGATTACTTCAATTTCACCTCTACTATGAAATTTGATAAATCCAAGTTCAAAATATTCAAATTCTTCTTTGCATCCTACCTCATAGCATTCAGCAACATATCCATAATCTTTGAAATTAACCTCTCCAATATACTCTTTAATATTTAATGATTGTTGTTCGTTGTAAAATAAAATAAAACGAATAATATCGCCTTCATAGACTTCTACACCGTTTTTGTCGCGCAAACCTGTAAATTGCCCTACAGTTTCAGGAATAACATTTACATAATCCCATTTGTGGTTTTCAGATTGGTATTGAATTCTATGATTTCCTATTTTTAAAATGGTAAGGAAACCACGTACCCATATCGTCTCTGGAAATTTGCCGTCATCGACCGACTTCCCACGAAATTTAATTTCTCTGTTCATTTTTCTTGTTATTAAATTGTTC
>Ga0123353_10002972_pt1 | contig 21214 bp, 15 predicted proteins | sample TergutLab28metaG_3_FD_92763 | JGI IMG/M metagenome (GOLD analysis project Ga0123353, IMG submission 92763) | Labiotermes labralis P3 segment gut microbial communities from Petit-Saut dam, French Guiana - Lab288 P3 | ecosystem: Host-associated > Arthropoda: Insects > Digestive system > Gut ... | reverse complement strand
CAGAAAGCGTATGAGATAATTAATAAAGCGTATGCGGCGAACAACCAGATAATAAAGTCGGTAAAAAACAGCACTTATATGGAATCAACCAAAAAGAGTGCATCAATCGAGCGAATCGAAAAGAACAGCATATCGCTGACGGAGATGAAAAAACTAATAGAAGAAAAGTTGCCAAAACCGGAAAAAAGCGATATAATAGAAACAAAAACGGAAATAGGAGAAACAAAAAATGAATCTGGAATACTGGAAAGAGAAAATTCTATTGATGGCGGAGGAGTATTACCCGAAACTGTTACGGAGTTGGCGGAAACAAAAATTATTGGAGGAGAACGTGACGGCGATAGCACAGTCGGTGATGGAGGAGTACGAACAGACGCTGGAAATGTTACAGGAACGGAATCCAGCGCAAGTACAATACAACACACAGAATCCGACATCGCAGGAAGTGTCGTCAGCGTATCTGAACAACACTTGGACGGCGCGGGAACTGGTAGAACAGTCGGTGAGCGGGAAACTGGCGCACGAATACCTGCAACTGCCGTAAATTTCCATTTTACAAATACAGATGTTGATAACGTCAAAAAATTTGACGCTGTAAAACCAAGTATCTCAAACAACATCAAAGCGATAGAATTATCGAAGCAGATAGCCGCAGAGGGCAGGAACGCAATACCTGAGGAACAATCGATACTCGCAGGATTCAAGGGCTGGGGCGGACTTAAAGACGCATTCGTAGAGGGATCACCGTCCTACAACAAACTAAAAAACCTACTGACGGAAGAGGAGTACAACATCGCGCGTAACAGCAGTCTGAGCGCGTTCTACACGCCATTGGAACTTGTTGACGGCATGTACGCCATGACCCAAAGAATGGGCTTTGAAGGCGGGCGTATGCTTGAGCCTTCGATGGGTACAGGTAACTTTTTCGGTATGCTGCCGGAAAAATACAACAACATGGAATTGCACGGAGTGGAGTACGACCCGCTGACCGGACAAATAGCACAACAGCTATACCCGAACGCCAAAATTGAAGTTTCTCCGTTCCAAGACGTGAAATTGACTGACAACACGTTCGATCTGGCAATCGGCAACGTTCCGTTCCTGAATGTAGGGTTTAGATACAAAAAGGGAAATTATCCGTTACACGACTACTTCTTTATGAAGTCACTCGACAAAGTTAAGCCGGGCGGAGCGGTGATGTTCTTAACCTCAACAGGCACGATGGACAAGGAAAACACAAAAATGCGTGACGAACTGGCAGGCAAGGCTGACCTCGTGGCGGCGTTCAGACTGCCGCACGATATATTCAAAACATCAGCCGGCGTGAACGTGATGACGGACTTGATAATACTTCAAAAGCGTCCGGCTGGCGTACCGCAAGGCGGTGAAACGTTCAGCGAATTAAAACAGTTAAAGGACGTGCCTATCAATGAGTATTTCGCGCGGAATCCGCAAAACATATTGGGCAACATAACGAAAACACAAAATCAATTCGGTAAGGATGAGTTACGGATAAGCACCGGCGACGTACCGTTTAAGCAATTGTTTGATACTGCTATTCAATCGTTGCCGGAAGGTATATTGAAACGGGAATGGGAACCAGATGTCATCGAACCCGAAAGTAAACCGATATTTGAAAATCTGACGGGTAAGAACGCGGTACGGGCAGAGGGTTACATCGGTATCAAGGACGCGTATAATAACTTGTTAAAATTATCACAAGATTCATATACGTCCATACAACGTGAAACGTCGCGTAAGGCATTGAATGATTTGTATGATAAATTCGTTACGGAAAACGGATTGATAAACGATAATAAAAATCAAAAATTATTACAACAAGACAATGATTATTGGAAAGTCGCCGGATTGGAGCGGTTAGACCCTGACACGAACACATACGTCAAGGCAGACATACTCACCAAAGATACATTGGCATATAGCACGCCGGAACGCGCGGCAACATCGCATGACGCGGCGGCAATCAGTATCAGCGAGAAGGGCAAAATCGATCTTGCGTATATGGCGAAATTAACAGGGTTCAAGAAAGATCGTTTAATCAAAGAAATTGCGGACATCGCAGTGGAAACGCCGGATGGTGATTTTGAATTGATACCGCAGTACACGTCCGGTTACATCCGCGCGAAATTGGCGGCGGCACGTGAAGCGGCGAAAAAGGATGGAAAATTCAACGCGAACGTTCGTATGCTTGAAGCGGCGTTAACGAAGGAAAAGACGGCGGTAGACATCAAACCGCAGATGGGCGCGGCGTGGATCGGTACGGACAACGTCAAACGTTTCATTAACGAAACGTTCGGCAATCCGACGGCGGTCAATTACGACAAGTTCACAGGCACATGGACGGTGGAAAACTTTTACGCATACAATCAGGCGATGGGCAAGAAGTTTGCTACCGGACGCGTGGGTATACATAAGATCGTGGAATCGGCGCTGAACCAGAAGCCGATAACGGTCAAGGACAAAATCGGCGATAAGGAAGTAGTAAATGTCGGAGAAACGGCTTTGGCACGGCAAAAGATAGCGGAAGTAAAGGACTACTTCAGCGAATGGGTGTTCAAAGATAGGGATCGCAGGGACAAGCTCGTGAAAACGTTCAACGAGAAGTTCAACGACTTCAAAGCGATGGATTACCGCGCGATGTCGGAGTATTTGGGCTTTCCAGGAATATCGGACAGTTTTCACGCGCGTGACTATCAGCGCGACGCAGTAGCGCGTGTGCTGTTTGGCGGCGATACGCTACTGGCGCACGGAGTAGGCACGGGCAAAACGGCGGAAATGATCATATCGGCGATGGAACTCAAACGCATGGGAATCGCAAACAAAATCATGATGGTAGTGCCGAATCACAAACTCGGCGACTTCCGAACGGACATACTGAAAACGTACCCGAACGCAAAGGTACTGATGGCGACTAATAAGGATTTCGAAAAAGACAATCGTGCGAGGTTGTTCTCGAAGATAGGCACAAACGATTGGGATATAGTGGTCGTCGGACATTCGTCGTTCAAGCAGATTCCGGTAAGTCCGGATACCCAACGGAAATTCATTAAGGCGGAGCTTGACGAGATTGAGAAAACCATATCAAGCGCGAAAACGGAAACCGCTCGGCAGAGTAAACGGTTCATATCATAGCTTGAAAAATCGAAAACGAGCGCGGAAGAGCGCATGAAACGGTTACTTTCGATTGAAAGAGATGATACTCTAACCTTTGAGGAAATGGGTATAGATTCGCTGTTTGTTGACGAGGCGCACAATTATAAAAATTTGGCGTATTATTCCAAACTGCAAGTGCCGGGCGTGACGAACGCACCGTCGCAGCAGGCGCAGGATATGTACATGAAAACGAACTATATGCGCGACATAAACGGGCGGATCGTATTCGCGACGGCGACGCCGATAACGAACAGTATTGCTGAGATGTACAACATGACGCGGTTCGTGTACCCTGAAGCGTTGAAACAAGCGGGTTTGGACTCGTTCGACGCGTGGGCGGCGACTTTCGGCGAAATCGTGAGCAAAGCGGAAGTAGCGCCGGATGGAAGGAGTTTGCGTATCAAGGAGCGGTTCTCGCGGTTCAACAATGTGCCGGAGATGATCGGTATGTTCCGACAATTCGCGGACGTGTTACGCACGGAGGACGTAGTGAAAGACCTTCCGAAAGCGAAACACGTTGATGTAATTTCGCCGTCAACGCCGATTCACGACAAGTACATCGACGAAATAATGGCGCGTATCAAAACGATGTCCAGCGGACAGAAGCAGTCTGATAATATGCTCCTTATAACGAACGACGGACGTGCGATGGCAACGGATATGCGGCTTGTAGCGAGCCAGCTTGGTATGAATCCGACAGAGTTGGATATACCGACGAGCAGGATAAACAAAGCAGTCGGTAATATCCTTACAGAGTACAAAGGAAGCATTGACGGTACACAATTCGTATTTCTTGATTTCGGAATGACGGACAAAGAAGAGGGCAGGTATAATTTCAACCTGTACGCTGATATTAAGATGAAACTCGTCAAGGGCGGTATACCCTCCAAAGAGATTGCCGATATAGGCAACTACGACACGGTACAAAAGAAAGAAGATTTGTTCAAGGCGATGAATAAGGGCGAAATTAGAGTGCTGATGGGATCGACTGCGAAGATGGGCGAGGGAGTAAACGCGCAGAAAAAAGCGGTAGCACTTCACCATTTGAACGCGCCGTACCGTCCGAGCGACATCGAACAGCGCGAAGGGCGTATCGTGCGTTTTGGCAACGAGAACCCGGAAGTAACTATTTATAAGTATATACAGGAGAAGTCGTTTGACAGCTACATGTGGCAAATGTTAGCGCGTAAGGGGCAGTTCATCAATCAGGCGATGTCAGGATTAGGTGAAGGCAGTCTTGAAGAAGTAGACGAGTTTGTGCTGTCGGCGCAGAACGCGATGGCAATAGCTACGGGCAACCCGTTGATAATGCGGCAGATAGAAGCGGATCAGGAGTTGAAACAACTCACGATAGCGAAAAACGCGTATCTGAACAATCAGAACCAGTTACAGGATCGGCTTGCGGCGTTACCGAGCGAAATCAAAAAGCTGCAGGAAACGATACCGTCCATGAAAACGGATTCGGAGTTGGCAACGTCCACGATGAAACAACCGTTCAGTATGACGGTGGGTAACACCACATTTGAAAAGCAGGGTGAAGCAGGAACGGCTATACTCAACGTGTTGAAAGGTAAACCCGTAAAATATGATACACCCTATAGCTTAGGAACATATCGCGGTTTTGACTTGAAGTACAGCATTTCGGGTACGAGTTACAATAAATATATCTATGCGGACGGTAAACGGAGATATACCATAACGGCTTCCGAGAGCAATACGGGTATCGTTGCTCGTATAAACAACGCCATCAACGACATACCGAAGGATTTGAATGAAACGACCGAACTCGAACGCGCACGCAAGGAAGAATTGACGACGGTTAAGGATGAGATAGGTAAACCGTTCTCGAAACAGGCAGATATTGAGAAACTGACGGCGGAACTCGCGCGTATCAACACGCAACTCATGCAGGACACGGGTATTGAAGATGGTGTAGCGGAAGTTTTTGATGTGAGTGATGACGTTAATCAAGAAGTGGACGCTTACATGGGTTATGGAACTCCTGCGAACGATATATGGAAAGAAAGAACACCTGTAACGGCAAGCAAAGCGCCGGATTTAACTTCGCTGACGGCTGAACTCTCGACACGTTTCGGCATACCGGTGAACAAAGGAAAATTGAAAACAAAAGGATCGCAAGCCGAGTACAAACACCAAGCCGGTACGATTCGTGTACGCACCGAAAATAACATACCCGTACTGGCGCATGAGTTGGGACACCACTTTGACAATAAATATTCTATTATATTAAATAACCCTTCTGGCTTTGATGATGTTATTAAGTTTTATAATAATAACCTTCTCGATATGGGCTACGAGGACAACCAAATACCTACAGAATCACTCGCTGAGTATTTCCGAGATTATATATCTAATAGGAAAGAAACGGCAGAAAAGTTTCCACCATTTACGGAAACATTGAAAAGCACGTTGAACAATGCTGATTGGCGTAACTTGAACGCTTACGCCGATAACGTCAACGCGTATCTTTCCGCAACATCAGATGAACGGTTCAGAACGACGATACACAAACGGCAGACGCATAATAAGTTTGTACAACAGGCGAAATTAATTGCTAATAACCCGAATACCGCACTCGATAAGTTTGTGTTCAATTGGATCGATATGTACTCAGTCATCAAATATGCCGAGTTGAAAGCGACGGGAACGACGCAGGTTTACGACAAGATCATGCTGAGTAACAATTTAGATTTGAAAGTGGATCAAACGTTGCGGAACGGTTTGTACGATTTGAGCGGCAACATCATCGCACCTGCATTGAAGGATCACATCACGTATATGCTGAACGAAAGCGATTACAAACCCGTAGATACCAAACGGGATTTTAGCTTGTATCTAAAGAATCGCCGTGCTGCCGAACTTGTAGAAAGAGGGATACGCGCATACGCCGACGACACGCTGAACAATCAAGCGGCGATTCAAAATAGCATAGCTCAACTCGACGACAAATATCCGCACTTCAACGAAGCGGCAAAAGGCATTTATGAGTTTCAAAATATGATAATGTACGAATACGCCGTAAAGACAGGGCTTATATCGGAGGATCAATATTCCAGAATGATGGAAGTGAATCAAAATTATGTGCCGTTTTTCAGAGTATTAGATACGTTGGGTAAAAACGAAACGCGTAAAGGAATCGCTAACCAACATTCGCCTGTTAAGCGTATATACGGCAGCGGGCTTGATACGTATGATCCGATTGAGAATATTGTGTACAACACGTCGGCGATAATTAAAGCCGGTACACGTAACGCGGTCATGCAGAACCTCGCGGAGCTTGCCGATACCGTTGAGGGATTCGGTATTTACATGGAAAAGATACCGCCGGATATGGTTGCTGATGTTGTTTCGGTTAAGCAGATCAAGGATCAGATTGAAAAACTGTCTAAAGGAAATGAATTGAAAACAATCGCGGACAAACTCGACGACGACGAGATGAAATTCTTGATGGACACGATTACTAATAGTTTCAGCGATACTATCAAAGTCTGGCGAAGCAAGCGGAGCAACAAACAAAACGTTGTTTCCGTCAAGCGCGGCGGCGAGTATCAGTATTACGAAGTCCACGACAAAAACTTTTTAGAAGCGATAAAATCGTTCACGCCCGGACAGAGCAGTATAATTTTGGAAGGTATGCGGAAATTGACGTCAACGTTCAAGGTATTGACAACGGGCGCGAATCCGTTCTTCGGAATAACCAACATCATGCGCGATTTCCAGACGGGATTTGTGAACACGACGACTACGAACAATCCGATCAAATATACAGCCGATTGGGTTAAGGCAGTCGCGGGAGCGGTATTCGAATCGGACGCATACAAGGATTATCTCGCGAACGGCGGCGGATATATGGGTTCGGTGACGGCGGACGCGCGAATATTCCGGCAGACGATGCGCGAGATAACGGAAGCTGACCGAAATAAGATCGTAAAGTCGTTACACAACATGAAAAACGTAACGGACAACATCATGTGGTTCGTGAACAAGGGCGACGACATACCGCGATTCGCGGAGTACAAGCGGACGTTAGCGAAGACGGGCGACAAACTGGCGGCGGGCAGAGCGGCGCAGGAAATAACCGTCAACTTCCGGCGCACAGGCAAAACGGCGGCGGAACTAAATAAAATGATACCGTACTTCAACGCGGCGATACAGGCGAATCACAAAATGCTTGATACGTTCGCGTTCAAAGGTTACGATGAGTTTTTGAAAACGGGAAGTAAATCAGATGTAGCAAAAAAACTATTACCGAACTTCTTGAAATTTATTATGGGCTCACTAATCGGCGCGGTACTGGTACAATTCTGGAACAGGGTCATCGCGCCGGAACTTTTCGGCACCGATCCGAACGACTTTGAGAACGCATCGTCGTACATGAAAAACAATTACTATCTATACAGTTTGCCGAACGGCAAATTCATACGGGTACCGAAGCCGCAGAATTTGGGTGTACTGGGAACGGCGATGGAACGCGCGTTAGACTTATATATGTTCGACGATCCTAACGCATATTACAACTTCGGCGAATATGTAGGGCAGCACTTCCTGCCGCCGGCAGCAGTAACGCTGTTCGGTACCGTGTACGAACTCGGCACCAACCGTAACTTCGCGGGTATACCTATAGTACCGTCGTACATGGAGGATTTGGATAAACGTTTACAGTATGATGACAGTACATCCGCGGTTGCGTACATAGCCGGACGTTTGCTCAACGTGTCGCCGAAGCAGGTAGACCATGTGATGAGTTCAAATTTAGGGTTTCTCGCGCGGCTTAACAAGGCATTGTTTCCGGTGAATCGTGATAAGGCAGACATAACCGGAGGGCTTGAAAACCAATTCGTCGTAGACAGTGTGTATTCGACTGATATAGTCAATCGTTTCTACGATGAGCGCGAAAAGTATACAGTCATGGCTAAATCTTACGATATTACAAATGGTGAGGATGACAGATATTTGTTTGAGGATATATACAACAAGTACAAGTACGATAGGTACGCGAATTTGTACTCTAACGTGACTAAAGATATACGCGATCTGGACGATGAGGAAAAACGCCGGAATGTACGCAGTACTCTTAACACGATTATCGGCGACATGACGAATACAGGTATGACGGAACTTGATGAGTTTGTATCGTATGTATGTCAGGAGTACGATTATGAAATAGCCGATCTTGCACCGTATGTTACTGTGCCGAGTGCGTTGTATTTGAAGTATCAGGACAAAAGCGGTAATCACTATGTAACGGACGACAACAAGCAGCGAATCAAAATAGAATTACGTTACGACGATATGATAGCATACCACAGATATTTTCAAGATACGATCATGCCGGTGTACGAACATGTACTTAATATGCAGGGCGTGAATCCGGAAACAGGATTACCGATTACGGATCAAGACAAAGCTGAATATATGAAGTATTTCAAAGATAAGTTAGTCAAGGAAATGGAAATCATGTTTGGGCAGGAATTGTTTAAGAAGTATCAATAAAAAAGCTAAGAATAATCATCAGGATTTTTTTGCATGGAAGTTTATATTCTAAAAATATGTTGCCAATATCCTATATTTATGCTATTATATTTACTGAGGTGATTTATAATGAATATTGATACTCGCGTTCTCGTACCTATGACTGAGGCTAACCAAAATTTTTCAAAGGTTGTACGTCTTGTTGACGAAAGCGGCATGGCTGTGATTTTGAAAAACAACAAACCGCGTTATATAGTGTTAAGCTTTCAGGAATATGACGAAATACAAACAACGCGGCATAAAATATTTGAAGCCGCCGCCGACAGCGTAATTTCCGAGAACATTGAAGCCCTGCGAGAACTCGCTATATGATAGTATTAACATTAGGCGAAACGCCGTTACATTGAAAGTATATATAAATCTATACACAAACAACAGGACAATACGTCCTGTTTTGTTTTTATGTATGTTTTTTAGTTGAAGGGCATATTTTGTGGAATTCATCGTACCATAGTAAAAGCAATACTCCGTTATCCATAATCCCGAATATTCTTTCTCTGCTGTTTATCGTTAATGAAAATATACTTTCATAGTATAAGCCCAATTCTGTCATTCGGATTTGCGCTTCTTTAATGAGATGATGTGTTTCTATAAAATGGTTCCTATCTCCTATTATGTCTTTCCATTGCTGTTGTTCGAACGCGGATAACCTATTGAGGATATCGCTTTCACTCATTCGGTTGTTTTTAGTAAACGACCATTCTGCATGGTCTTTGTCCATTATCGAAAAACGCCATGACGGTGATTTTGAGTAGTAACTTTCCTGTATTACTATTTCTTTTGGCTTTTTACCTACTGGTACTGAAACAGATTTTGGTGTTTTATTTTTGTTAGCCATTATTACAACCCGCCGTAATATTCCTGCATTGATTCTTTTGTTATTATGTTTGTACTGTGTACTCCCGCAGCTACGTTCATACGCGCGTTTTTCCATGGGTTTTCCATGTGTGTAAGCTCTATCAGCCATTGTGGCTGCTTATCGCCATAGTAATTCAATACGCTGTCCATCGTTTCAATTTGTGTTTCGGTAAACTGGCAGTCCGGAAGATCATCAAATAAATTTTCATCGACTACAAATAAACCTTTATGTTTCGCAAAAAGCTCAACACATACAGGTCCGTTTGCCCACGCTTGAAAATCTTCTTCAAACAAAGGCACATCATCCCAAGCCAAAGACCACGCTTGACAGTAATAGGTTAATTTCTGTAACTTCATCGTTGTCATTTCGCCTTGTTTCTTTAAGATATATTTAGCCACATCATATACTTTAGCCATGCCAATTCACCTCCAAACGGTCAACGTAATTGAAATTGCCAATTATGTTGACGTTAATATTATATGCCATAAACTCAATATTATAAATCATACTATTATTATAGCACAAAAACTACAAGAAGTCAACAAAATATTTACACAGAACAGTTAAGTTCTGTTTTTTTGTAAACCCGTTTTTAGAACGATTACATTGATATTGATTAAAAAGACTTGACATTATCCATTTGAATGTATGATATGATGAGTAAAAAGGTGGGATTATTGTGCTGACACCGCGGCAGGAGGAATTCGCGAGATGCGTTGCGTCCGGTAAGATGGCGGCGTATGAGGCGTACAAATACGCATATAAAGTTAAGCCGACCACAAAACCGGCTTCGATCCGCGTGTGTGCAAACAGGGTGATGAAAAACCCGGAATTACAAGCGCGGATAGCGGATTTACGGCAGGATTTCGGCGACAACACGCCGTTGACGACTCGCGATGAGCAATTGAAAAATATGTTACGCGTGCAGGGTATCGCGATGGAAAATCTGCAAGACGAATTCGAAAAAGGCGCGGCGGATATTGTTGTTAAGACGGCTGAGGCGATCTGCAAGATGTGCGGGTACAATGAGCCGGAGAAAGTAGATAGCAAGGTCATAATCGAGTTCGTGGATTTCGATGAGGAATTGGCGCGATGAAAATCTGTAATCCGCAGCCGAAACAACTTGAATTTATGGCGGCTACAACGCGCTATGTGTGCTACGGCGGCGCACGTGGCGGAGGTAAGTCGCACGCTATACGGATGAAATCATATGTGATGGCGTTAAAATACTCGGGTATCAATATATTGATCGTTCGCCGAACATATCCGGAACTGTACGAAAACCATATACGACCGATGATTGAAATGACGGTTGACGTTGCGAAATACGTTGACAAATCGAAAACGCTGACATTTGTGAACAAATCGCGAATCAAATTCGGATATTGCAACGGCGATTTCGACGTTGAACAGTATCAGGGACAGGAGTACGATGTGTTATTCATCGATGAGGCGACGCATTTCACGGAGTATATGTTCGACTGGCTGAACGCGACTGTTCGCGGTGTGAACGATTTCCCGAAACGCACATACCTCACGTGCAATCCGGGCGGCGTTGGTCATTCGTGGGTCAAGGAGAAGTTTGTTAATTCAACGCGGACTGATTCAACGTTCATATTCGCTACAGTAGATGATAATGCAATATTAAAGAAGAAAGATCCGGGTTATCTGAAAATGCTCGAAGCGTTACCGGAGGGATTACGCGAGGCGTGGCTCAAAGGAAATTGGGATAGTTTTGTCGGGCAGTATTTCAGAATGTGGAATCGAGAGATTCATGTGATGGAACCGTTCGAAGTTCCCTCTCACTGGCGGAGGTATCGGGCGTTGGATTACGGACTTGATATGCTTGCGGTGGTGTGGGTGGCGATTGACGAGGATAACAACGCATATGTGTACAAAGAGTTACACGAATCGAATTTGAACATCTACGATGCGGCGCAACGTATTCATGAGGTCAATGGCGACAACGGCATAAATGCCGACAAAATATACGAAACACTCGCGCCGGGCGATTTATTCGCGAGATCGCAGGTGAACGGTAAAACGGTAGACGAGATGTTCCGAAGTGCGGGCGTTTCGTTCACAAAGGCGAGTAATGAGAGGGTCGCGGGGTGGCAAGCGTTGGCAGAATGGTTACGGGTGGAAAATATCGGCAACGGTGTTGCCGGAACAAGTCGTATGAAAGTATTTAACAACTGTCATAATTTGATCCGTTGTCTGCCGCAGTTACAGGCTGACGAAAGGAATCCGACAGATTGCGCGACGCGACCGCATGAGATAACGCACGTGTGCGACGCATTACGATATTTCGCGATCACATATTCACGCAAGTCAAATCCTCCGAAAAAAGAAACTGATCCGTTACAGGCGCACAAACAGAGAGTGTTGAAATTAGATAAAAAAAGATACATAAATGATTTTTTATAGGGAGTGATTAAATTTGAAACCATTGATATTTAGGAAAACGCCGCGCAAATGCAGCGTTAGAGGGTGCGGCGGCAAAAACGCGACGTTGTACGCACGTTCGCACGATATGAGCAGCAGCGTTTGGATTTGCGACGATTGCGTCAGGGATATGTTCAATACGTTGAAAAAATTGACGAAGAAACAGGTGACGGAAGATGTTGATCCTTAGTATAATTCTAAATTGCGCGGTTTTCGGAATGTTACTGTATGTTTTGATGAATTTGTCACGTTTGATTAAATTAGTTGAACTACTGCAAATGAATCAGACGCGAGAATTTGATCGGCTACAGCCGTCTGTAACTACGGAAACTGTTGCATCAAGTCCTACGCCATCGCAAGCGGAAAAGAACATCGATGACTGGAGAAAAATGTATGACGGATCATGAGATACCCGAAACCGCTGCCGATGTCATCGCAATGGTTGACGAACGGCTTGAAAAGATACGCAACGACCGCCGTAATTGGGAAGCGCAATGGATTCTGAACGCCAATTTCTACGCCGGACACCAGTATTGTGATATACACCCTGTAGGCTTGGAAGTGCATGAAATCGCGCCTACACGCAAAAATATCGAACGCGCCGTATTCAACAAGATAACGCCGCTCATGCAGACACGGCTCGCTAACCTCGAAATGGTAGATTACGCTATGACGGTACAGCCGCGCACGAACGAACTCGACGATATTGAGAAGTCCGAAATCGCTACCGGATTATTACGGTATGCTCAACAGCTCGGCGATTTTAACGTTATCAAAAGTACGATGATCCAGTGGGCGGAACTCACGGGTACGGCGTTCGTGCTGAGTTGGTGGGACACACAAAAAGGCGAAGAATTAATGCAAGGTTTGTACGAGGGCGATCTCAATTACGGATTGCTAACACCGTATGAGGTGTTTCCGGCGGATTTGTACGAGCAGGAGATCAAGGATCAGCGGTATGTGATACTTGACCAAGCGTTGAACATCGACGATGTATATGATATTTACGGCGTTGAAACAAATGGTGAGGATATAGAAACGTATGTGCTTACACCGATATACGGTTCGCAGGAGTACGGACATTGGATCACGTCGTTCTCGTATGGACGGAAACAGGTGAACGACGCTGTTCATGTCAAAACGTATTTCGAAGCAAAATCGAGACGCTATCCTGACGGTCGTATGGCAATCGTGATTGGCGACCACTTGTGTTACTATGGCAAGTTACCGTATAACGAAATCCCTCTCGTCGCGATGAAAAGCCAGATCGTACCGGGGCAGTTTTTCGGTAAGTCGGTGATACAGGATTTGATACCGTTGCAACGTGCGTACAACGGGTACATGAACCGTATACATTCGCATTTGGCGACTTCAACGAGCAATCTACTATTGATACCGGAGAACGGGGGAATCGACCGTGAGGATTTGGAAACGGCGGCATGGGATGACGGGCGTGTAATATTCTACCGTGACGGTACGCAACGACCATCATACCTTGAACCGCAGGGATTGACGCAACAGGTATTCGCGCACAAAGACAAGCTCGTCAATGATATGGAATACGCGGCTGGCGTGTCTCAGTTGATGGTCACAGGCGCGACACCTGCGGGTGTAACATCCGGTACAGCGATAGACAATCTCAAGCAAATCGACAGCACGCGAATGTCGCTGACTGCCGAAAACATACGCGGGAGTGTGTTGGGATTGGCGAAGATATGGCTTGATATATACAAGCGTTACTCGATGGGTTACCGCGCAGTGAGGGTTGTAGGAAATAACAATATCGGCGCGGCGTTGACATGGAGCCGCGATGAACTCAACAGCTACGAAATCAAATACGAAGCGGAAAATGAGTTGATATTCAACCGTGAGGCGCGTAAGGAAGCGTTCCTTGCCGCGTTGAATCTTGGTTTGTACACCGACCAGAACGGGCAGATACCGGAAAGTATTAAACAGTACGGCATTGAACTATTCAACGTTGGGAATTTCGGAAGCACATCGAATGAGATAGAATTACAGCGTCAGAACGCTCAGCGCGAAAATTCGTTCCTCGTGACGGGAACGGTGCCGGTAATGCGCGATTACATAGACGACCACCAAATCCACATACAAGAACATCGCGTGTATATGCTGCAATTGGATTTTTACAAATTCGAGAAGCGTATGCCGACGCTTGCGGGAGCGTTCAAGAATCATGTTGAGGAACACAAAAATATATTAGTACAACAGTTGAAAGGAATTGAAGAAAATGGAAGAGATCAAGGATAAGTTATTAGAGAAATTAAACGAACCGGAAACAGCGGAATCTATTCCACCTGAACAAGTACCGCAGGAAACACCTACGGAGCCAGAGCAACCACCGCAAATAAATCCGTTACAGCTCGCACAAGCGGCAATCAACGCCATGCAACAGGAAAATGCGCAACTGCGCCAGCAGATACAAGAATCACAAAAATCAAACGAGGAAACCGTCATGCAGAACCTATCGGCAACACCGTTGCCGTTGGCACCCATCTTCCCGCAGTTTGACTATGATAATTCGTCCGACGAGGATCGCCAGACGATATTGAACAAATACAGTCAGGATATGGCGAATTTCATGGGCGGCGTTGCCGAGCAGAAGATGAAACCGTTCGAAACGTACTACCAACAGCAGACACGACAAGCGGAAGAGAATAATATCGTCAACGGTATTATTCGTTCGGGACAGTTACCGGATTTTCAGGAAAAATTACCGGAAATACGACAACTCTTGGCAAACGTACCGGATTTGCAAAAGCTACCGCCGCAAGCGCAGTATTCAACCGCGTACTATATGCTCAAAGGATATGAAGCGGCAAACGCAAAACCGGCGGAAGATACAGTAGAATCACTACTCGCGAAAGTCAAGGCGAATCCGGATGTCATCAAAGCAATCAAAGCCGAGGAGATCGCCGCAGTCAAGCAAAACGGCGAAGTACCGCCTCATGTAGCGTCAGGAGGCGCGGCAAACATTGCCGCTACACTTCCGCCCAAACGTCCGGAACGACTCGAAGACGTCAAAACACACATTGGAAATAAATTTTAGGAGGACTAAATAATGCCAAAAGAAGAACTAATTTTAACACGAATAACAGACGTATTGAAAACGGATTATTTGCCGTTGTTCGACAACCAACTCACCACCGACCCGTCGCCGTTCCTTGAGAAGATCAAGAAGGAAAACCTCGTAAGCGATCCGATCCACGCAGCCGCGCCATACGGTCTTGTCGGCGGGTTCGGGTTCTCGGCTGAGGACGAAGCAACACCTGCGGCGGCTCATCAGAAGTACATACCGTTCAACTGCCGCACGGCTGATATGTACGTCAACATCGAAATCTCGAACAAGTCGATCATACTGGCGCAGTCGAACGCGGCGTCGATGGTGAACGCGGTAGACGCTGAGATCATGGGCGCGTTCACAGCGGCGAAATATCATATGTCGCGTGCGTTGTTCGGCGACGGGCGAGGTATCGTCGCCAAGGCGACGTCGGCAGGTACTGGTGCGGCAGGAGCGAACACCGTAACGCTCGACAGCGTGAAACTGCTGCGAGAAGGTATACTCATCGACATATACGCATCGGGTGGTACAACACCTGCGGCGAATCAGAGGCGCGTGCTGGCGATTAACAGGGCAACGAAAACGGTCGCATTTGACGGTAACGCATTCGCGGCGGCGAGCGGTTCGTTCATCACGGTGCAGAACAGCTACAACCGTGAGATCATCGGACTGGGCAGTATATACGGCGTAGACTACAACGGAGTGAACACGGGCAGAACAACGATATATGACCGCACTATTACCGATTATCCGTTCCTTGAGCCTCATGTAGTAGACGCGGACAACGACATTACTGACATCGTGCTTTACGACGCGGTGCGCTATGCCCGCGACTACAAAAACACGGAAATCGACTTGTTCATGTGCGGCGACGACGCGTACAGTGCGTATCACCAGTACATGATCGAGCGGAACATCCAAATAGTGCAGCGCTGCGATTTCAAGGGCGGCGCGAAGGGATTCGAAGTAATCGTAGGCGACAGAGGGGTAACTATTGTAAACGAGCGATTCGTACCTGCTAACGAGATATGGGGCGTGAACACTGGCGATTGGTCGTTCAAGAAGAGCGCGTTGGATTTCGTAACGTACCAGAACGGTTCGGCGTTCATCCTGCTTGAGGACAAGTCTATCTTCCGCGCATTGATAGCGTGTTACGGCAATATCATCTGTCAAAATCCGGGTGGTTGCGTCAGAATTATTAAAGCGAATAGGGTGTAAACACTAAACCAAAATTATAAAAAATCGGAGTTGGAATTAAATATTCCGCTCCAATTTTTTTATCTTTTTATATCCTATTCGTTTTTGTCGAAACAATACTATTCAATATTTCTTCTTGTTGTTCAATTTTTTGCTCATACTTCATTCTCAATGGAATAATTTCTTCAACCATATCATTTTCCATTTCCCGCATAATATGAAGCATTTGAATCAAACGATCCGCTTCTTCTTGTGTCGCCTCCCCTTGTTGAAACAATTTTTCCACATATTCTTTATCTGACTTATGTATATCAGATAACTCGTTTAATATCAGTTTATTTTCCATAATTCCATCGAAGTAGAAAGGATCAAGACCATAATAATTGGCTTTTTCATATAATATTAGAAGTTGTTCTTCGTATGTAAAGCCTTGTTGCTCAAGTTTTTCCTCAAAGCTTTGCATATATTTTTCCTCTAATATTCTTGTCTCACTATTCATTTCATCTGTTGCTTCATCTATAATTTCAGTCGCTTGAATTAATTGATTACACTCTTCCTGTGTCAACTTCCCCAACTGAACTAATGCTTCCAGCTTCTCTTTTTGTTCTTTTCTACGGTTTTGAAGACTTTCTTCTATTTCTTGTAGTTTTTTTTTCTTCCCACCAAGCTCACCAATAGATATAATCGCTTCATGAGTTTCATCAATCGCCTTTGCTATTCCAAAGCCATCAAGTTCGAAATAACGCTTTCTTATCAAGAATTGCTCGCCCAACATAGCTGTTAACTTTATTCTAATAGTTTGCAAGTTTTCTCCAGCTTGTGCTAAAAGAACACCTTCAAGCACTATTAGCCGTTTTAATAATTCAAACCCAGTATAATCATCTGCGTTTATAAGCGTCTCAACAATGTCTTTCACTAAAGCTGGAGATATACCTTCTCGTACCAGCAAGAACATGAAAGTCATAAAACCATCATCATGTTTTTTAACCCATTGTTCAGGTGTTTGTATTGTGGTTGATTGAATCAGACGAGCACATTCAATCATTCGGTCTATTACTGGTAAACAAGCTTCTTTTTCACTTAGTTTAAAATTGCTCAGTTTGTACATCATTACTTACTCCTGTAAATTAAATAGCTATATATTAGTATTTCATTTATTTTATTCTATATTTAATATCATTTTCTACACAATAATAATATGCTTCAGATGTACGTGAACATATTATTTTTAATTTTCTTATAAAAGGGTAATTTTCTTTATCTCTATATTGTTGATCATTAAAAGTTGAATTAGAAATTGAAGTTACACTATCCGGTATAGTTACACTTATTAATTTTTCACAATTATTAAATGCATAATTTCCAATCTCAATAATCCCATCTAATATTATGACATGCTTCAATTTTTTGCAATTATTAAATGCTTTTTCATCAATAACAATTACATTTATATTTTCAATTTTATTAGGAATTACAACAATTTTATCATCTGCCCTGTATTTTGTTATAATTATATTATCGTCATCAATAATATAATCGAAATCTGAAGCAGGTGTTGCAGATATATAATCTATATTTAGAATAAACCAATCGTGATAATAAAATCCAGCTATTGCTATAATCCCCAATATAACCCCCACAATAATAGAGACGAATAAAATTATTTTAAAAATAGTTTTGATAATTTCCCCTACCTTTTTGGCGATATTAGCATAGTATGAATTATTACTTGGAACAAGTCTATTATTTCTTTCATTCATAATTAATTATCCTATCATTTTATTATTTTATAATATAACAAAAATTGTATGATTGATTTTTAATATTTAATATAGTCTGTGTATTTCGCATTTTATTTCTTTACCATTTTGATCATCATCATAAAAATGTGCTTCTAATAATCCACCTGGAATAATTCTAATTTCTGCTGTATATTTACGATCTTTAGTTCTTATTCCATTTAATTTTTCTATAAAAAATGAAACTTCAAACATTCGTTTACCATTATTACTATCTGTCCAAACAATTTTTGATGATTTATCTGTTTCATATATTTGAAAACTTACTTCTCTTTGATTTTCCTCATACGGGGAAAATTTGCTATTTTTACCATTTATACCTGATGTTATATATTTTCTTCCATTGGGTTGTTCTCTTATTGGTTTTCCTTTAAATAATATATTTTTAATTTCATCTTTTCTACTTTTTTTATTATAAGCTATTACCCCGTATGTATGAGGTGAAACCAGTATCACAGGAGCACTATTTGCTGCATATATAGCCGCGCCAAAAGCAACAGCCCTGTCAGGTAATTCTGTTGAAAGAATTTCTATATCCGGAAATTCTTTTTCTAAACGCTTTTTTACCATCGGCATTTGACTTGATCCACCAGATAATACAATAGCATCAATTTTTGCGTGTTTCCCATAATTATGTATATAAATGTCTTTCGTATCATTAACTACATGAATTGTGTGTTCGAGCAAAATACGAGTTAATGATTCAAATTTTTCGCGACTTACTCTTTCCGTCAAAATTTCACCAGAATTTATGCCACTTTTAATGTCAAATACAAAAACTGTATTTTCGTTTGTTGAAAGTTTAATTTTCGTTTTTATTATAGCTTCTCTAAATTCATATTTTTGATTTAAAGGGATATTGTATTCTGTTTTGTTATTAAAAATATGCCCTATTAATTTATAATCCCAATTATTTCCACCTCTATCTGTAATTCCGTTTTGACCTAAAACTATAAATTTTTCTTTTTTTGAAGCATCATATTGAACAATAGCGACGTCAAAAGTTCCTCCTCCTAAATCATATACTAATATTCGACTTCCATTTTTAATCTTTTTTTTATTTATAGTATAGTAACTCAACGCAGCAGCAACCGGTTCATCAATTAAATGAATTTCTCTATTTGAAAGACCAAATTTTTTTGTCGCTTCAATTGCACACTCTAAAATAAAATCTCTATATGCCCCTTCAGATTCTGCTGGTACGGCTATTACAAGATTTTCTATGTGGGAAGGTATATTAGGGTTAGATTTTTCAATAACATTTATAGCATTTTGTATTAAAAATTTTAAAATATTTACTACAATGCCCTTAATTGTATATTCTTTTCCTCCTAAAATTCTTATATCATTTTCTGTCGGACGTTTATTACGTAATAGATCCTTAATATTAATTATTCCATTATCACCGAATTGTATTGTTAATTCTAAAGCCCTTTTTCCTATTAAATCTTTATTATTATCATCATTATAATAAACTGTAGGAATACCATTATTTTCATCACATATTGTAGTATCGTTACCTACCAATGGCGTGGGATTTTCACCAATACATGTAGCAGCAAAAGAAAAGCAGGTTCCAAAATCAATTCCCAGTTTCATTATATATTACCTTCTTTTTTGTATACAAAAACTTCTGCTTTTTTAATAATTTTACCATTTAATTTAAATCCTACTTCTTTTACTTCACGAATAAATATTCCCACGCTATCATTATATTTATTATCAATTATCTCATGTTCATCCACGTTGTATGGAGTTTTATAAGTTGGCTCAATTTTTTCGAAAATTTCTAATTTTTTTTCGATAGAAATTAACAAATTATCAAAATTGTTTATAATAATATTAAAATCTACATTTTCATTTTCATTAAATAAACCATTTATTATGGAATGTTGTTTATCTATCCAGCTTTTAATAAATAAACAAAAATCAAGATAAATTTTTATTATTTCCGAATAGTTTTCGTTATATTTAAGCAAATTTTTTATTTCTTCTTTAATAGATAATTGCGAGGTTTCATACTTTTCGATTATTTTTATTTTTTCTTTTAATTCTTCTTGTAAGTATAATATTTTTTCGTCTTTTTGATTAATTTTAATATTAGTTGTATTAATTAAATTATCATTTTCCGTTTTCAAATTACTTATAATAGAATTTAATCGTTTTATTTCTTCATTTTTAATATTATTAGATTGATTAGCATTTTTTAATTTATTATTTAATTCTATATTTTCTTGCTTTAATTCTATTATCTGTTTTTTCAAATTATCATTTTTTTCGATATTTTCATTATTTTCATTCGAATTGTTATTTTTGTTAAAAAATAATTTATATATATTATTTTCCTTAATCGAATCAATTTTATTTTGTTTTTTTTCATTTTTCATTTATTATATTATACCTTCTTATAATATTTATCGTTATGCCTTCTATTAAAAATCAAATTAATTTGATTTTTTTAGCTATCCCATTTAGGGTCTAAACTTTTTGTACTATTTATTATTGCAATTTTACTTTCATTATTTAATGGACAAAATGTAAAAGAGTGTGGTAATATTTCTTTTATATTTATTGGTAAATCTTTTAATACTATAAGGTTCGTACAACCGTAAAACGAATATCTACCTATGGATTTTAATTTTGAATTTTTTTCAAAAATTACACTTTCTAAATTCGTGCAAGAAACAAATGCTCCTACGTTTCTATCTTTATTATTAATTTCTTCTTCGTTTCCGATAATTTCAACATTTGCTGGTATTATTATTTTTTTTATATTTTTCTCGCTAAAACAATTACCAACAATTCTACGGATTGAATTTGGAATATTGTCTATAATTTCAGAATTTCCATAATAATTTTTTAATTTATCACCATCAATTTCAAATTCTTTAATTTGTTGATCGATATCATATTCTAATGATTTTTTATGTATTTGATTTTCATTAATTAAATTTTCTATAAAAACAAAATCAACTCGTGTAAACTCTTTAAAATTTATTAAATTTCCAAATTCAATTTCTTTTATTATAATAGTTTCATGACATCCAAATGCAATACATTTTATCCTTTCTGAAGAAGGATTATAATTATTTATTCTCGTACCACATT
>Ga0123353_10002971_pt1 | contig 21214 bp, 21 predicted proteins | sample TergutLab28metaG_3_FD_92763 | JGI IMG/M metagenome (GOLD analysis project Ga0123353, IMG submission 92763) | Labiotermes labralis P3 segment gut microbial communities from Petit-Saut dam, French Guiana - Lab288 P3 | ecosystem: Host-associated > Arthropoda: Insects > Digestive system > Gut ... | reverse complement strand
CGATGAGGCCATGAACGAGCAGGCCATCATGGAGGCGAAGATCGCCCGGCTGGAGGAGGAGCTGAAAAACGCGCAGATCCTCGACGACGAGGACGTGCGCACCGACGTAATCGGCGTGGGCTCCCTTATAAAAGTGTACGACCGGACCTACGACGAGCAGCTGGAGTTCCAGATCATCGGCAAGGCCCAGGCCAACCCGGAGGAAAACCGCATCTCGGACGAATCGCCCATAGGCAAAGCCCTGCTGGGCCACGCGGTGGGCGCGGTGGTGGAGGTGGAGGCCCCCAGCGGCACCATCCTCATGGAGATTTTGAGCATATCGAAATGATTTCCGTTCTATTGGCCGCATACCGCGGCGAAAAATTCATCGCCGGGCAGATCGCGTCCATCCTCCCGCAGCTGGAGGCGGGGGACGAGCTGCTGGTGGGCGATGACTCCCCGGCGGGGCATGCCGCCACGCGCGACGCCGTGCTGGCCTTCGGTGACCCGCGCATACATTACACGCAGGGGCCGCGCCGGGGCGTGATCAAGAACGTGGAATTCCTGCTGGGGCAGGCGCGGGGGGATATCCTGGTCCTAAGCGACCAGGACGACGTGTGGCTGCCGGGCAAGCTGGCGCGCGCGCGCGCGCTGCTGGATACGGCCAAGCCGGCGCTGCTGGCGCACGGCGCAGCCATCACGGACGAGGCCCTACATGAAACGGGCGAAATCCAGGGCACAAAACCGGGCCTGTGGCGCAACATGATCCGTAACGGCTACACCGGCTGCTGCATGGCGTTCACGCGCCAATTGCTGCCGTATATATTGCCCTTCCCGGACGGCATCCCCATGCATGACCAGTGGATCGGCCTGCGGGCGGAGCGGTTCGGAACCGTGCGCGTGATCGAAGAGGCCTATATCCTGCACCGGCGGCACGCGGGCACGCAGACAGGGCAGGGGAGTACTGTGCGGCAGAAAGTCCAATGGCGGTGGGACATGGCAAGGGCACTGCTTAGGGGACAAAGGTGAAGATGAAATCCGGCTATCATGTCGTATATGCGCGGGATTACTTGGAGGGCATCCACGATGCGCGGGCATACGGGTTCGATTTCGCGCAGTTTGAGCTGGGCGTGCCTACTTTCTACCTGGATGGGCTTTCCGCCGCGCGGCTGCGGGAAATCCGTGACTGCGCGCAGGGCAACGGGGTGGAGCTCACCTTTCACGCGCCGGGGGACAACGTGAGCCTGTATGCCGACTACCCTCACGTGCGGCAGGGGAACCTGGAGCAGTTCCGGCGCATTCTGGATAAGGCCAATACGCTGCGGGCGCGGCACATGACGGTGCACGCGGGGGATTTCTCCTCCTTCAAGCAGAACGGCGGCAGGGGCGATGTGTTTGGCGAAACGTTCGCCGCGTATTACGAGGACGTGCTCTGCGAAAACCTGCGGGAGGTGCTCAAGTCTGCCGGGGACGTGCTCATCTGCCTGGAAAATTACAAGCTCAGCGCGGTTGGCATGCGGGCCGCCCAGCGCTTGATTGAAGAAGGGCAGCCGCTGCCCCTCACCCTGGATGCCGCGAAGCCGTATGACTGCGAATTCTACTGTGGGAACAAAAGCGCTATCCGGGAAATGCATATCCACGATTGCGGCGAGGCGTATGGCAGCCATCAGACCGTCGGGACCGGCAGCGTGGATTTCGGGCTGTTCCGGCAGTTCTGCGGCCCGGAGGTCTATTTGAACTTTGAGGTGCGGCCGGTTGAAGAGGCCGCGAAATCCAAACTGGCATTGGAGGCATTGTGGGGAAAAGAATACTTCCGATAGGAAAGGCGCCCAGATGACCGATTACCTGGTGACCGGCAGCATCGTGACCTTCAATAGCATATCCACCATCGAGACCACCCTGCGCACCGTGCGGGCGCAGACGCGGGGGGTGCCGTTCCATCTATACGTCATCGACAATAGCTCGCGGGATGGCACGGTGGACTATGTGAAGGGCATCGACCCTCTAGCGGAAATCCTGCGTATCCCGTGGAACGTGGGGTTCGGCGCGGGGCACAACCTGGTTTTGCCCCGCATCGCCGGCAACGGGAGCAAATACCACGTAGTGATCAACCCGGATATCGCGCTTTCGGAGGACGCCATCACAAAAATGGCGCTCTACATGGACGCGCACCCGGAGGTGGTGATGCTTTCGCCCCGCATCGTGTTCCCGGATACCGGCGAGGACCAGGTGCTGGGCAAGCGCAACCCCACGCCCAAATACCTGGCGGCCAGCCGCCTGCGCAGGGGCGGGCTGGCGAACAGGGTCCTGGCGGAATACGCCATGCTCGGCCAGGACAGGGACGGGCCCTTCGAGATCGAGAACGCCACGGGTTGCTTCATGTTCATCCGCACGGAAACCCTGCAGAAGATCGGCGGGTTCGACGAGCGGTATTTCCTCTACTTCGAGGACTGCGACATCACGCGTATGCTGGCCAGGGAGGGCAAGGTGCTGTATTACCCCCACGCCGTGGTGGAGCACGTATGGAACCGCGAAAGCAAGAAGGATTTCAGGCTGGCTATGGTGCAGGTGCAAAGCATGATGAAATATTTCTGGAAGTGGAGAAAAGAGTAGGGAGGCCCCCATGTTCTTCAAGGAGCTCTACCAGTACCGCTACCTGCTGCGGGAAATCGTGGCGAAAAACATCAAGATCCAGTACCGCAACTCGGTGCTGGGGATGTTCTGGACCCTGCTGCAGCCCTTCCTCACAACCCTGGTGCTGGTATTCATCTTCGGCAACCTTTTCGGCCCCAAAAGCGACCCGGAAAACAAGATTGTGAACTACCCCATCTTTTTGCTGTGCGGCCGGCTGCTCTATGAGTTCTACTCGCAGGCCACGAAGCGCTCCATGCGCTCGGTAACCTTAAGCGCCTCGGTGATCAAGAAAGTCAAAGTGCCGAAATATATCTACCCAATTTCGAACACCATTTCCACGTTTATCACTTTTTTGATCTCCCTGGTCGTGCTGGTGGGTTTCACGCTGTTCTATATGCTCAGCCCCAGCGAAAGAAACCCGGCGCCCGTAATCAACGCGCACATCCTGCTCATGCCTATCCCCCTGCTGGTCTTGTTTTTGCTGTGTACAGGCGTGGGGCTGATCCTCGCCACCCTCTCGGTCTTTTTCAAGGACATTGAATATCTCTACGACGTGTTTACCCTCCTGTTGTTTTACGCCACGCCGATTATTTACACCCCCGGCCAGCTCAAGGTCGACAAGGCCATGCAAATGATGCTCATGGGCAACCCCCTGTACTCCATCGTGGAAATGTTCCGCGACTGCGTGCTGCGCGGGGTGATGCTCAACCCGAAGCACCTGCTGTACTCCCTGGGGTTTTCGCTGGCCACGGTGGTGATCGGCGCGCTGGCGTTCTGGAGGAAGCAGGATAAGTTTATACATCATATCTAAGGGAGGAGGTGTCCCGTGGAAACCCCCGCCATACTTGTGGAAAACGTCAGCATGCTGTTCCAAAATCCCAACATGAAGGTTGACAACCTCAAGGAATACGTCATCCGGGTGCTCAAGCGCAAGCTGAACTACACCGAATTCTGGGCCCTGCGGGATGTCTCCTTTTCGGTGCGGCCGGGCGAGCGCTTGGGCGTGCTGGGCTTCAACGGCGCGGGCAAGAGCACCCTGCTGAAGGTCATCGCCGGGGTGATGAAGCCCACCGCCGGCACGGTGGAGATCCAGGGCGTGATCGCCCCCCTGCTGGAGCTGGGCGCGGGCTTCGACATGAACTACTCCGGGCGCGAGAATATTTTCCTCTACGGCGCCACGATGGGCTTTTCCAGGGCCTATATCAAAGAGCGCTATGACGAAATCCTGGAATTCAGCGAGTTAGAGGAATTCATCGACAGGCCCGTGAAAAACTATTCCTCGGGCATGCGCGCGCGCCTGGGATTTTCCATCGCCACCGCGGTGGAGCCCGAAATCCTCATCGTGGACGAGGTGCTCAGCGTGGGGGACGCCAAGTTCCGCAACAAGAGCGAAGCGAAGATCAAAACGATGTTCGACCGGGGCGTGACGGTGCTGTTCGTGTCCCACAACACGGCGCAGGTGCGCAGCCTGTGCAATACGGCCATTCTGCTGGACAAGGGGCGGGTCATCGCCCAGGGCGAAGCGGACCATGTGTGCGACGTATACGACGCCATGGTGAAGAAGTAGGGGGTGGGGAAATGATCATCGCGGCCATCCTGGGCGGCGGCATTGGCAGCCGCATGGGCAACGTGAACATGCCCAAGCAGTACCTCCAGCTGGGCAGCCGGCCCATTCTGGTCCACACGGTGGAAAAATTCTTCGTGCACCCGCAGGTGGAGCGCGTGGTCGTGCTCACGCCGCCCTCATGGCTGGGCTTTACGCAGGATATATTGAATGCGCATCTGCCCAAGGGCCACAACGTGGCCGTTATCGCCGGGGGGGAAAGGCGCAACGACACCCTGCGCTGCGCCCTGGATTACGTGCAAGAGCAGTTCGGCGGGGGGGAGGACCACATCCTGCTTACCCACGACGCCGTGCGGCCCTTCATCACCCACAGGGTCATCAGCGACAACATCGCCGCCGCCCGGGAGCACGGCGCCTGCGACACCGTCGTGCCCGCCTCAGACACCATCGTGCGCAGCGACGACGGCCAATTCATCAGCTTGATCCCCCCGCGCAAATCGATGTACCAGGGGCAGACCCCGCAGAGCTTCACCTGCGACAAGCTGCGGGCGCTGATGGATTCCCTGCGGCCCGAGGAGGAGGCCTCGCTCACCGACGCGTGCAAAATCTACTCCCTGCGCGGCGAGCCCGTGGCCCTGGTGCAGGGGGAAGTGCATAACATCAAGATCACCTACCCCTTTGACCTCAAAGTGGCGCATGCCATGCTCGGGGTGGAGGAACCTTCACCATGATTTCTGTCATCTACCGCCTGACGGCCCCGGGCATGATCGAGGCCGCCTGCGAGGAGCTGGACCTTACGGGCGGCGGGGTGCTGCTGCGCCCGCGCTTTTTGTCCATCTGCCGGGCCGACCAGCGTTACTACCAGGGCGGCCGCGCCCAGGCGGTGCTGCGGGCCAAGCTGCCCATGGCCCTGATCCACGAGTGCGCGGCGCAGGTGGTGTTCGACCCCTCCGGCAGGTTTTCGCCCGGTGATTTGGCGGTGCCTTGCCCGAACCTCCCCGCGCGGCAGGACGAGTTCATCGCCGAGAATTACCTGCCGGGCAGCCGCTTCCGCTCCAGCAGCTGCGACGGCTTTTTGCAGGAATACATGCTCAGCCCGGCGGACCGCCTGGTGAAGGCCCCGGCGAATACCCGCCCGCAGGTCAGCTCCTTTTTGGAGCTCATCAGCGTGGCCATGCACGCCATCCGCCGGTTCGGGCAGTTTTCCCACGGGCGGCGCGAACGGCTGGCCGTGTGGGGCGACGGCGGCCTGGGCTACATCGCGGCCCTGCTGCTGCGGGCGCTCTACCCCGCCTGCGAGCTGACGGTGATGGGCGCCGTGGAGGAAAAGCTGGCCTGGTTCTCCTTCGCCGACCGCCGCCTGCACGTGGACCACGTGCATATGAATCCCGGGGAGTTCCTCTGCGACCACGCCTTCGAGTGCGTGGGCGGCATGGGCTGCCGTCCCGCCGTCAACCAGATGATCGACCTTGTGGCCCCCGAGGGCACCCTGGCCCTGCTGGGCGTGAGCGAAAACTACGTGGAGCTCAACACCCGCGCGGTGCTGGAAAAAGGCCTGCGGCTGTTCGGCTCGTCGCGCTCGGGGCTGGCGGATTTTCAGGACGCGGCGGAATTACTGGAGGCAAATCCGTCCCTGGGCCAGGCCTTGGAGCGGCTGATCACCGACGTGGTGCCCGTGCGCTCCATCGGGGATATCCACGAGGCGTTCCGCAGGGACATGCAGCACAGCTTCGGAAAAACAGTGCTTGCGTTTGACGCCTGAGCATAAAGATAGGGTATCTATGACCATCACCATCGACAATCAAGTTGTTTTCTACGAGGAGCGGGGGCAGGGCGGCGCCATCCTGCTGCTACACGGCTGGGGCACGGACTGCACGCTCTTCGCGCCGCTTACGGAGCTGCTGGCGCGCAAATACCGCGTGCTGGCGCTGGATTTCCCCGGCTTCGGGCGCAGCCCCGAGCCTCCCGCCCCCTGGGACGTGGACGGCTACGCGGACCTGGCGCTGGGCTTTCTGGCCGCGCTGGGGATAGAGGAATGCGCGCTGCTGGGGCACTCCTTCGGCGGGCGGGTGATCCTCAAGCTGTGCGCGCGCAGGCTGGAGACGCCCCGTTTCACCAAGGTGATCCTCGTGGGCGCGGCGGGCATACGGCACGCGCCGGACCCCAGGGCCTCCGCCCGGGCGAAGCGCTACCAGCTGGCGAAAAAACTACTGAGGCCCTTCCCGAAGCTCCTGGAGGCGGCGCGAAAGCGCTACGGCTCGGCGGACTACCGCGCGGCCACGCCCATGATGCGGCAGGTGTTCGTGAAGGTAGTCAACGAGGACCTGGCGCCCCTGCTGCCGCTGATTCCGCAGGAGACATTGCTCATCTGGGGCCGCGGCGATACCCAGACGCCCCTTTCCGATGGCCAGCAAATGGCGCGCGAAATGCCGGACGCCGGCCTGGTAATCCTGGAAAACGCGGGGCACTACGCCTTTCTGGAGCGGCAGGACCAGTTCCTGCGGGTGATGGCCTCGTTCATGAAGATATAGGGAGGGTACATGGAAGTCATTGTGCTGCTTTGCGCGCTGGCGGTGACACTGGCCGGCACAGCGCTGGCGATCCGCTTTTACATACACATGTTCCAGCTGAACGCCTACAAGCCGGGCGCGCAGGCCCGGTGGATTCTGCGCAACGGGCGCAGGTGGGCGGCGCTGTTTATCCCCCTGGCGGGCGGGTTCCTCTTCTGGCCGCGCGGGGCGAAGAAGCCGCTGGTCTATACCGCGCGGGTCAAGCGCATGCTCGTCACCGCGGCGGCGCTGCAGCTGTTGTATTTGGCGGCGTTCGCCGAGGCATATTATTTGCTCATTATGCGCGGCGAGCCCAGCGACTACTTCGTGCTTTCGCTCGGCGCGTGCTGGATGCTGTTCGGCGGGTATACCCTGCAATTCCTCGCGCCGTGGACGGTGCTGCTGGCCAATGCCGTCAACGCGCCAATTGAGCACGCGATTCGCCGGCATTACATACACGAGGCCAAAGAAAAACTCGAAAATTCTCCGAACCTGACAATCATAGGCATCACGGGCAGCTACGGCAAAACCAGCGTGAAGCACTTCCTGCACACGCTGCTGCGGGCGAAATTCAACGTGCTGATGACCCCCGGCGGGGCCAACGTGCCCATGAGCGTGGTGCGCACCATCCGCGAGCAGCTCACCGCGTCGCATGAAATTTTCATCTGCGAAATGGGCGCGAAATATGTGGGCGACATCAAAGAGCTGTGCGATATCGTACACCCGCGCCACGGCATACTGACCTCCATCGGGCCGCAGCACCTGGAGACCTTCGGCTCCCAGCAAAACGTGATCGACACCAAATTCGAGCTGGCCGACGCCCTGCCCCTGGGGGGCATCCTCTTCGCCAACGGGGACGACGGGAATATCCAAACGAAGCTGCACGAATATCCCAACGTGGTCACCTACGCCCCCATGGAAAACGGCAGCGGCTATACCGCCGAGGACATCACCGCCGACCACCGGGGCACCACCTTCACCCTGGTGACACCCCAGGGCGAGCGCGAGACCTTCACCGCGCGGCTCATCGGACGGCACAACGCGGCAAACCTGGTGGGGGCCGCCGCCGTGGCGCACACCCTGGGCGTGCCGCTGCGGGCGCTGAAGGGGCAGATGCGCAAAATCGCCCCGGTGCAGCACCGCCTGGAGCTGCTGGATAAAGGCGGCGGCGTGCTGGTCATCGACGACGCGTATAACTCCAACCCCACGGGCGCGAAGGCCGCGCTGGACGCCCTGGCCCTGTTCGAGGGCACCAAGGTGCTGGTCACCCCGGGCATGATCGAGCTGGGGCCGCGGCAGGAGGCGCTCAACCGCGAATTCGGCGGGCAGGCGGCGGCCGTATGCGATTACATCGCCCTGGTGGGCGCGGCGCAGACCCTGCCCATCAAAGAGGGCATCCTGGCGGCGGGCTTCGCGCCGGAAAGGCTGTTTGTGGAGGAATCCATCCACGCGGCCATGGCGAAGGTCAACGCCTTGCCGTATGACGGGCGGAAGATTATACTGCTGGAGAATGATTTGCCGGATACTTTTGCAGGAGGGGGATTATGAAGCTAAAACTCGCCGTGCTCTTCGGCGGCAAAAGCGTGGAGCACGAGATCTCCGTTATCACCGCGCTGCAGGCCGTGGCGGCGCTCGACCGGGAGAAATATGACGTCCTGCCGGTGTATATCACTAAGGACAACGCCTTCTACATAGGCGAAGCCGTGGGCGATATCGCGGCCTACAGGGACATCGGGGCGCTGCTGAAGAAAAGTCAGCAGGTGGTCCCCGCGAAGCTCGAGGGCAAGGCCGTGCTGCTGCGCCACCCCGCGAAGGCCTTTGGCAACAATGTGCTGGCCGAGCTGGACTGCGTGTTCCCCATCGTGCACGGCACCAACGCGGAGGACGGCACCCTGCAGGGCCTGCTGCGGCTGCTGGGCGCGCCCTTCGTGGGCTGCGACGTGACGGCCTCCGCCCTGGGGATGGACAAATACGCGCAGAAGTGCGTGTTCAAATGCGCGGGAATCCCCGTGCTGGACTGCGTCACCCTGCGGGCGGCCGAATACGACATGGACCCCGAAGCCGCGCTGGGCAGCGCCGAAACCATCGGCTATCCCGCGGTCGTCAAGCCGGTGAACCTGGGCTCCAGCGTGGGAATTACCAAGGTGGACGGCAGGGAGGCATTGCAAAAGGCCCTGGAGCTGGCGTTCCGCTTCGCGCCCCGGGTACTGGCCGAGCCCGCCGTGCAGAACCTGCGGGAGATCAACTGCGCCGTGCTGGGCGACGCCGACGGGGCCCGGGCCTCCGTGTGCGAGGAGCCCCTCAACGCGGACGAGATTCTCAGCTACGAGAACAAGTATATGTCCGGTGGGAAAACGAAGGCCGGCCAGAAAACGGCGCAGGCAAGCAAGGGCATGGCCAGCTTGGACAGGAAAATCCCCGCCGATATTCCGGAGGAGCTGGCCGGGCGCATCCAGGCCCTGGCGGTGAAGGCCTTTCAGGTGTTGGACTGCAACGGCGTGGCGCGTATCGATTTCCTGATGGACGGGCGCACGGGGGAGGTCTGGCTCAACGAGATCAACACGATCCCCGGCTCGCTGTCGTTCTACCTGTGGGAGGCCTCGGGCCTGCCGTACCCGCGGCTGCTGGACGAGATGGTACGCCTTGCGTTCGCCCGGCAGCGCACCCAGGAGGATTTATTATTTTCGTTTGATACAAACGTTTTAGCCAACGCAAAATTGGGAGGTACCAAAAAATGAGCAAAGACATCGTGGAATGCGTGCACTGGGACCCGGAAGTGGACCCGGTGCAGCAGGCGGCGCGCAAGCAGAACCAATGGGTCCTGTTGGCGGGGGGGCTTGCGATTCTCGCCGTGGCGGTGGGGGTGAGCCTGTGGCTCTTCCTGCCGAAAAAGGAGCCGGTTCCCATCGAACCGCCCACGGAACCCGGACAAGTTACCCTGCCTGTCAGCCAGACGGAGCCCGTTCCGGAAACGCAGGCGCCGGAGGACGACCCCGTGCTGGCCATGGGGATCGCCTATTACAACAGCGGGAATTATGAGCAGGCCCTGGTATCCCTGGAGCAGGCGGTGGCGATCCACCCGGAGTCCGGCGCGGCCTATACCTACCGGGGGCTGACGCAGTTCTCTTTGGGGGGCTACCAGGCCGCCATCATGGACTTCACGCAGGCCCTGCGCCGCATGGGGGAAAGCGCGGACCTGGTGACCCTGCGCGGCACGGCGTACTATATGCAGGGGCTCTACCCCGAGTGCATCGGCGACCTGAGCCGCGCCATCGAGCTGAATCCCGGCAGCACCAACGCCTATACATACCGTGCCCTGGCCTATGACGCCACGGGCCGCCCGGAGCTGGCCGCGGCCGACCGGGCGAGGATCGGGCAGTAGGGTAAGAATAATTTGCAGTGACGCGCGCGGCGCCATGATTTCAGGCGGCATGTATGCCAGGCGGCATGTATGACGCCCCTACAGGCTATGCGTGAAACGCCGCGCAGGAGGATTCCCATGACCTATACCTTTTCCAACAAGATCAGCGCCCTGGCCCCCTCGGCCATCCGCGAGATACTCAAGGCCACCGCGCAGCCGGGGATCATCCCCTTTGCGGCGGGCAACCCCGCGCCCGAGGCCTTCCCCGTGCAGGCCGTGCGGGAGATTTCCGCGCGCCTTTTGGAGGAAAGGCCCGTGGACTGCCTGCAATACGGCATCACCGAGGGCTATGCGCCGCTGCGCTCCTTTGTCCGGGAGGATTTGCGCAGGCGATTGCGGATCGGCGCGGAAGGGGACGACCTGATCATCACCTCCGGCGCGCAGCAGGTGGTGGACCTGGCCACCAAGGCCCTGTGCAACGAGGGCGACGTGGTCATCGCCGAAAGCCCCTCCTTCATCGGCTCGCTGAACACATTTCGATCATACGGAGCACGGTTACGTGGGATTCCTCTCCAGCGCGATGGCATGGACGTGGACGCCCTGGAGGACATCCTGCGCACGGAGAAGAACGTGCGGTTCATCTACACCATCCCGAACTACCAGAACCCCTCCGGCGTCACCATGGGCGAGGCCAAGCGCCGCCGGGTGTACGAGCTGGCGCGGCAGTACGGCGTGCTGATTCTGGAGGACAACCCCTATGGCGAACTTAGGTACGAAGGTGAAGCCTTGCCCTGCGTCAAGAGCCTGGACGAGGACGGCATCGTGATCTACGCGGGCTCGTTTTCGAAGATCCTCTCGCCGGGGCTGCGGGTGGGATACGCCCTGGCGCCCGCGGCGGTCATCGCGAAGATGACCGTGGGCAAGCAGGCCAGTGACGTGCACACGCCCATCTTCAACCAGATCATCGTGGACGAGTGGATGCGGCACTACGACGTGGCGGGGCACATCGAAAAAATCCGCGCGATCTACACGGCCAAGCGCGACCTGATGTGTGATGGCCTGGCGGGCACGGTGCTGCGGTTCCAGCGCCCGGCGGGGGGGCTGTTCCTCTGGTGCGAGCTGCCGAAGGATGTGGACATGCTCGATTACGCCCGCCGCGCGGTGGCGCGGAAGGTGGCCGTGGTGCCCGGCGCCGCGTTTGCTGTGGAGGAGGGCGACCCCATTAACGCGGTGCGGCTGAATTTCTCCACGCCCACGGACGAGCAGCTGGCGCGCGGTGTGGAGATTTTAAGGGGGCTGGAATAAACCCCTTCACTATCCCCGGAAAACCCCGGTTTTGGCGCAGTTTTTTGCGCGAAAACCGGGGCTTTCAATCAATGGTTGGAATAAAAACAATGGATTGATTATTGCGTTTGCAAACGGCATGCGCTATACTGGTAGCGCAGTTTGACCAAAGGAGAAGCGGAACTGGAGCGCTTTTCTGAATCAATGCAAAAACCCTAACCGGTGCACAAAGCACGGCCCCAGCCGCCCCAGGGCCTCATAGTGCGCCTGGGTGCCGTAGCCCTTGTGCTGCGCGAAACCGTAGCCCGGGTACTGTTCGTCCAGGGCCACCATGGCGCGGTCGCGCGTCACCTTGGCGAGGATGGAGGCCGCGGCGATGCTGGCGCAACGGGCGTCGCCGCGCACGAGGGCCTGGCAGGGGATGTTGAGTTGCGGATACTGATTGCCGTCCACCAGGGCGAAGGCCGCGGGCCGCGGCAGGGCCTCCACGGCGCGCTGCATGGCCAGCAGCGCGGCCCGCAGGATATTGACCTGCGCGATTTCCTCCACCGTGGCGACGCCGATGGCCCACGCGGTGGCCTGAGCCGTGATGGCGTCATACAGGCGCTCGCGGAGTTTTACGCCGCACTGCTTGGAGTCGTTCAGGCCGGGCAGGTCATATTCTTCCGGCAGGATTACGGCGGCGGCGTAGACATCCCCGGCCAAGGGGCCGCGCCCGGCCTCGTCCACGCCGCAGACAGGGCCGAGATGTATGTACTGCCTTTCGATAGGCTCGAATTTCGGTTCGGCGGTCACCATCGCGTATACTCCGCCATGCGCGCGGGGGCGCAGGTCTCGGTGGAGCGCACGGGTTTATCCCGCAGGCCGCGCAGGGGGGCCGGGCAGGGGATACCAGCGGCGGCTTGCAGGGCGTCCAGGGCGTCGAACTCGTCCTCGGGGACGGGCGCGCCGATGGCCTCCAGCACGCTGCCCGCGAATTTGAAGGGGCTGGCGGTGGAAACCACCACGCTGCGGGTGGCGTCGTCGGTGCGGGCGCGGTAGGCCTCCAGCACGTGCAGGGCCACGGCGGTGTGGGTGTCGCTGAGATAATGCTTATCCTCCCAGGCGCGGCGGATGGCGGCGGCGCACTGCGCCTGGTCGCAGCTGCCGGCGGCGAACTCGCTTTGCAGGGAGCGCAGGAGCTCCGGGGGCACGGCGTACCTGCCGTCGAGGGCCAGCTGGCGCATCCAGCCGGCGCACTGCTCGGCGTCGCGCCGGGCGGCGAGATATAGCAGGCGCTCCAGGTTGCTGGAGATCAGGATATCCATGGACGGCGAGCTGGTGGCGTGGAAAGGCCGGTTGCGGTTGTAGACGCCGGTTTCGAAAAAATCCGTAAGGACACGGTTTTCGTTGGAGGCGCAGATGAGCTTCTTGATGGGCAGGCCCATGCGTTTGGCGTAGTAGGCCGCCAGGATGTTGCCGAAGTTGCCCGTGGGCACCACGAAATTGACGGCCTCCCCGGCAGTGATCTTTTCCTGGCGCAGCAGGTCGCAGTAGGCGCTGATGTAGTAGACGACCTGCGGGGCGAGCCGGCCCCAGTTGATGGAGTTGGCCGAGGACATGAAGCGGTTGCGCACGGCGAGCACCGCGCCGATGCTCTCGTTGGCGAAGATGGACTTCACGCCGGTCTGCGCGTCGTCGAAATTGCCGATTACGCCCACCACCCGGACATTGCCGCCCTCCTGGGTGACCATCTGACGCTTCTGCACGGCGCTCACGCCGTCGCAGGGGTAGAACACGAGGATTTTCGTGCCCGGCACGTCTTTGAAGCCCTCCAGGGCGGCCTTGCCGGTGTCCCCGGAGGTGGCTGTCAAAATCAAAATTTCCTTGTTGCCGCCCATGGCCTTCCCGGCGGCGGACACCAGCAGCCGGGGCAGCAGCTGCAGCGCGAGGTCCTTGAAGGCGCAGGTGGGCCCGTGAAAGAGCTCCAGGATGTGCGCGTCCTCCCCGAAATCCCGCAGGGGGGCCACGGCGGGGTCGGCGAAAGAGGTGTAGGCGGCCCCGATGTGCCCCTGCAGCTCGTCGCGGCTCCAGCCGCCTTCGGCGGTGAGGAATTTTGACAGGATATGCTCCGCCCGGCCGATATAGTCCATGTCGGCCAGGGCCTTGATTTCCCACAGGGACAGCGCCGGGATGGTCTTCGGCAGGTAAAGCCCCCCATCGGGGGAGATGCCCCGGGCGATGGCCTGGGAGGAGGTGACGTCGACGCGCGCGTCGCGCGTGCTGGTGTAGCGCATACTGTGTATACCTCTATGGCGATAAACTTCGGGCGGCCCACAGGCCGCCCCTACAAGTTCTACTGTATCACTTGTATCTGTTCCTCGTTCCGGGGTTTCATTTCCGGCGTTTCGTCGGGGTACCCGATCCCCACGCCCACCTGGAAAACCCAGCCCTCCGGGATGTTCAGCGCCCGTTTCCATTTGGGGCCGGCGGCGGCGTCCGAAAACAACGGCCCCACGCTGCCCACGAGCACCGTGCCGAGCCCTAAGCCCTGCGCGGCGATACAGATATTCTCGGACATCAGCCCGGCCTCCATGCGGCTGTCGCCTTGGGCGAAGAGGAAGGCGAAGGTCGGCGCGTTGTGGTAGAAGGGGTTCACGTCCGATTTTGTGTGCACGGGGGTATCCCAGCCCACGATGTTCTTGAAATCGATTTGCATTTCCCGCAGCATGCCCGCGTTCTGGCAGAAACGCGCGTGAATCGGCTGGGTGTTGCGTCCGCTGGGGGCCCGCAGCGCGGCGAGCAGGAGGGTTTCCAGTTGATCCGGGGCGATCTGCGCCGGCGTGTATTCACGAATCGTCTGGCGGGATAAAATGGCGTCAATCACGGGGTTGCGCAAAATCATGGCAGCACCTCCACGTGCTCGCTGTCCTCCCACAGGCGCTCCAGGTTGTAGTACTCCCGCTGCTCCTGTAAAAAGATATGCACCAGTACCGTGCCGTAATCCAGCAGGATCCAGCCGGTAGCGCGGCCCTCCACGCCCCGGGGCAGCACGCCGTGCCGCTGCTTCATCTCGAACTCCAGCTCCTCCGAAAGGGCCTTCACGTGGGTGGTGGAGGTACCGGTGCAGATGAGGAAGTAGTCCGAGAGGATGGTTTGCTCGGTGGTGTGGATGGCGGTGATATCCCGCGCCTTTTTGTCGTCCAGAATGGCCGCCAGGGTCTTAAGAAGCTCCGTTTGCTGCATCTAAATCTCCTTTAACTCATTATACCATGCCAGCGAATCAGGGTGCGCGGCTTCACCTGCTTTTCTCTGCTTCGCGAAGAGATACTCGAGAATATATATGCTGGCTGCGCGCAAATCCCGCGCCGCCAGCGCGCGCACGCGCGCAACGTCGGGGTAGTCCCGGTCGGCGGAGATCAAATCTGCCACGAAGACGACCCCCTCCAGCGGGGTCATGCCCGCGTGCCCCAGGGTGTGCCAGCGCACCGCGCCGAGTACCGCCGGGTCCGCCACGCCGCACTCCAGGGCCAGAAAGGCCTCCCCCGCAAAGGCGTGCCACACCGGCGGGGCGGCCAGGTCCTCCGGCCGCAGGGGTTTTGCATATCGCGCGCACAGGGCCTGCTGAGTCTCAAGGGGCATGGATTTCGCGCAGTCGTGCAGCAGGCCGGCCAAGTACGCCTTATCGGGGTCCGCGCCATATTGCAGGGCCAGGGCCCGCGCGGCCTCGGCCACGCACCGGCTGTGATGCTCCCTTTCGGGCGTGAGCGGCTGATAGAGCCGATTTGCCTCAATATATGCCAGCGCTTCGGGGTGCAGCCAGGCGGCGCAATCCTCCCCCAGCAGCAGCCGCAGGCGCAGCGCCGTCGAACTGATCTCCAGCGGGACGAAGCCGCCCGCGCCCCCCCCCGCCCGCGGCAGGACGAATAATTCGGCCAGTTGCAGGATCTCCTGCCAGTCCTTCCACCGGTGGAAGTTTTCGCGCTGGTCCTCGCCGACCAGCAGGAACAATTGCGCGCCGGGGTGCTGCCCGCGCAAATCCCGCAGGGTGTCCACGGTGTAGCTTACGCCGGGGCGGCGCAGCTCCATATCGGAAACGGGGAAGGGGAATGTCCGCCTGCACAGCTCGAGGCGGTCCTGGCCGGAGACCATGGGCGCCGCTTTCAGCGGGGGCTGTTTCGCGGGGATGATCAAAAGCCGGTCCAGCCGCAGCGCAGCGGCGAAGTATTGCGCGGCGCGCAGGTGCCCCAGGTGCGGCGGGTTGAACGTGCCGCCGAAAATCCCCAGGCGCGTCATTTCAGCGAAATCTTCCGGCTGAGCATATAGTTGGTTAAGAAGAACAGCCCCGCGCTTAAAGCCAACATGGTGATGGCGGTGACCATGTTGATCTTCAGGCTTTCACTGCCCCCCAGCTGCCCCAGACCCAGGGAGACGTTGAACTGGAGGTATTTGCCCGTCCAGCTCACGATCTGCTGGCAGGCCACCGCGCTGCCCACCAGGAAGAAGGGGATCCACAGGCCCGGCTTGGCCTGGAAGGGCCGCACATGGCTCACCGTGAGCACGAACAGGCAGATCATCATGGCCAGGATGAGGAACACCACAACCACGATGAGCACGAAGGTCAGGAACTGCATCAACTCGCCGAAGGAGGGCAGGCCCAGCGATTCCACGCTGAGGGATTCCTTGAAGCTGGCCATGTTGAGCTGGTCCAGCAGGGCATCCGCCGCGTTTTCCACCACACGGCGCATGTTGGTCATAGCGACGTATACCAGGCCCACCGCCTCGGCGATGCTCAGCAGCATGAAGGTCACGTTGGTGATGAACTTCGAGGCGAGCATTTCCAGGGAGGACACCGGCAGCGCGAAGGTCAGGTAGCCCCGTTCGGTGAACAGCGAGCGGTTGGTGCTGATGAGGATGACCACGATCGCCATCACCTCCAGCACCGCCGCGCCCAGCATGAGCAGCGTATTCCACAGCAGCGCGATGACAAGTTTGCCCGGGCCGATATCCTGCATGAGCGTGAACAGCGCGCCGATGCCGCCGCCCGCCACGCCCACGCCCAGTACCCAAAGGTACATGCGCCCGGTCTGGATAAAGTCGTTCTTCAGCAGCTTAGCCAACATAGGGGAACACCTCCTGGAACAGTTCGTTGAGCGTCATGCCCTGGGCCTCCAGGTTCGCCACGGAGTCGAACAGGAGCACCTTCTTTTTGCCGATCATCAGCGCGTAGTCGAACACACGCTCCATGTCGTAGATCATGTGGGTGGAAAGCAGGATGGTGCTGTTTTCCGGGCGGTTGCCCAGGATGGTATCCATGATGAACTGGCGCGCCGAGGGGTCCACGCCGCCCAGCGGCTCGTCGAGGACATAGAGCTTCGCCTTGCGGCTCATGGTCAGCAGCAGCAGCAGCTTTTCCTGCATGCCCTTGCTCATGGTCTTCACGCGCTGCCCGTGCTCGAGCTGGAAGGCGTCAAGCATATCCATGGCTTTGGGCTTGTCGAAATCCCTGTAGAAATCGGCCATGTAGCTCACGCACTGTTTGGCGCTCATCCACGGGGGCAGGTAGCTTCTGTCCGGCAGGTAGGCCGTGATGGATTTCGTGTAGGCCCCCACGGGCTGGCCGTCGATGCGCACGATGCCGGAATAGTCGTTGATCATCCCGGTGAGGATCTTCATCATCGAAGTCTTGCCGCAGCCGTTGGGCCCCATAAGCCCCACGATGCTGCCTTTGGGGATGCTCAGGTCGATGTCCTCCAGCACCATTTTGGAGCCGTAGGCCTTGGTCATTTTTTTCAGCGTAATGATATCATTCAATGCGAACACTCCTTCTAACCCTTATGCAGTTAAGAATATATTCGATTAAGCCCCCTGCTCCTCCGCCTGGTCGATGACCTGCTGGGGTATGGCCTCCCCGTGGCGGACGAACAGGACCGCCAGCAGCGACAAGGCGAACATGATCGGGCTATAATAGAACAGCGAAATGTAACTGCCGCTGAACATGCGGAAGAAGCCGTAGGCGATGGGCGAGGCGATCTGCGCGCTGAAGGTGGCGGTATAGTAATAGCCGGTGAAGGTACCCACGCGCTCTATGCCGCCGATTTCCAGCACCAGGGGCAGGGTGTTGACCGTGATCATCATGTTGGCGATACCGGCCAGAACCATCACGGGGTAGATCAGCGTATCGAGCAGCTTTGTGACGCCCGCCACGGCGGCGGGGTCGCTATTGTTGAGCGCGACGAACTCCCCGATGGAAAGCCCCCTGCCGCTTAAAGTGGCCAGGAACACCCCGAAGAACACCAGGAACGACGCCAGGAACAGCCCGAGCCCGAAGAGGATCGTCTTTTTGCGGCCGAATTTCTGCCCCAGCTTGCCCGCGGGGATGGCCGCCAGCATCATACACAGGCCGAACAGCGCCATAAGCATCGTGGCGCCCGCGGTCTGGATATGCAGGACCTCCTCGGCGAACAGGGCGAAGAAGGTCTGTATCGCGTTGGCGCCGCAGAACAGGAAGAACAGGCACGCCAGCATGAAGATCAGGCTCGTGCGCTCACCGCGGCCCAGCTTCATCGCCTTGCGGGCCAGCCGGTCCTCCTCCCTGGCCTTCTTTTCGGCGGCCTTGCGCTCGGCTTCGTTCCTGGCCTCCAGCACGCCCGTGCTCAGCAGCCTGCTGTCCTTTTCCTTGACGAAAAGCATCAGCACCACGGCGCCGATAATCATCACCACCGAGCCGATGAGGAATACCGCCGGGAAGGAGTCGAACTCGTCGATCTGCTCTTTTGGGACCCCCCTGGTGAAGGCGAGGACCGCCATCACGATCGTGCCGCCCACCATGCCCACCAGGCTGCCGACCCCGCCCATCAGGTTGATCACGGCGTTGCCGTCGGAGCGCAGCTCGGGGGGTGTCAGGTCCGGCATAAGCGCCACCACCGGCGAGCGCCACAGGGACATGACGAACACGAACAGGATGACGCACACCATCACGCCCGCCAGATTGCCCATCCAGGGGATGATGGCGAACAGCAGCGCCGAGATGGGCGCGCCGATCAAAATAAAGGGCCGCCGTTTGCCCAGGCGCGAATGGCAGCGGTCCGACAGCTTGCCGAAGGTGGGCTGGAAGATCACGCCAAAGATATTGTCGAAGGTCATGACGATGCCGATGAACAGCGGCACCAGCGTGAAGGTGGCGCCCACCGCCACGTCGGTGACAGCGGCCTGGGTATCCGTCATCTGCCGCAGCAGCGCCGAATCCGCAAGGCTGCGGCTCCATTCGGCCACCACGGGCGACGCCGACAGGAACTTGTTGAGGATCTTAGTGATATAGGGGTCATAGATGGCCCACGCGATGGAGCTGGCCAGGAATCCGAACCCGGCCAGGATGGTCTTTGGGTAATCCAGGCGCGGCTTGCCGTGCGCAACCTTTGCCTTTCCCATATTCGCCCCTCCCGCATATGTAGTTTTTTGCAACCTGCAATAGTATACCTTGTTTTACGGCAAATAGCAAGAGGCCAAAACAGAATTTATTGTGTGTTCACGGGGAATTTACAAAATCGCTAAAATTGGGCTTGCAATTTCGCGCGGAAACGTATACACTATTATAAATACCCGCGCGGCGCGGCGTATGGAATGGAGGGTTCCCATGCAGCTTGGCGAAAAGACCCAGGTGCGCCTGGGCCGGTTGATCGACATCGTATATTACCTGCTTATCCTGGCGGGCCTCTACCTGTTTTTGAAGTACGCCTTCTGGCTGGCGTTCCCGTTCCTGTTCGCGTTTTTTGTCGCGGCGCTGCTGCAGAAGCCCATGAATTTCGCCCAGCGCAAAATTAAGCTAAAAAAGAGCTTTTCCTCAGTGGCGCTGGTGCTGCTGTTCTATGTGCTGGTTGTGGTGATCGTCGTGCTGATCGGCGCGCGGATCTGGAGCGCGGCCAAAAGCTTCGCGGATTATCTTGCCGGCCAGGTGAAGAACCTGCCCAAGATCATCCCGGAGCTGGAGGGAAACATCAACAACCTGGTGAAGTGGCTGCCCGACGGCATAGAGACCCGCATCAACGGCTGGCTGGCCAACTTCACGAAGGACCTGCTGGAGGGCGACGTTGCCGGCAATATGCTCGGCTATGTGGATTTCGCCTGGTTCAAAACGCCCATGAGCAGTATGCTTACCATCGCGGGGAAGATCCCCGTGATGCTTATAGCCGTGACAATCACCGTCATCAGCAGCTTCTTCATGACCTCCGGCTACGACAAAATCGCGGGCTTCCTCAAGCGCCAGCTGGCCCCGGAGCGCAGGCACGCGCTTTCGGCCGCCAAACGGATTATTTTTTCCTCCCTGCTCAAGCTCGTGCGCTCGTATTCCATCATCATCGGCACATCGTTCAGCGAGCTGGTTCTGGGGCTGCTGCTGTTGAGGTTTATCGGCGTGTTCAACGGCAAATACCTGCTGTGGATCGCCCTGGTCACTGCGCTGATCGACATCCTGCCCGTGCTGGGCGTGGGCACCGTGCTGATCCCCTGGTACCTCTACAGCTTCGTCATGGGGGATATCGGCTTAGGCGTGGGGCTGCTGGTGCTGTGGCTGGTGATGATCGTGGTGCGGCAGATCCTCGAGCCGAAGCTCGTTGCCGCCAACCTGGGGCTGCCCCCCGTGGTCACTCTAATGGGGATGTATATAGGGCTGCAGCTATTCGGCTTTGTGGGGATGTTCCTGATGCCCCTGCTGCTGATCCTCGTCAAGCTGCTCAACGACCAGGGCGTGGTGCATATATGGAAAACGGGCGACAATAACGCTTGACAAACCCTGTCAGCTATGCTATAATATTTAAAATTAAATATCACCTTATTGAGAGCGGCGGAGAGAACAGGCTCTATGATGCCCGGCAACCTGCCAGGAACACGTTCGCGTGTTCTTTTGCGCAAGGTGCTACATCCTGCGGATGAACCCGGAAGATAAGGTTACCGTTACCTCGCTTTCGGCTGTGCCCGGGGGCGGGGTATTTTGTCACGTTCAAACATAAAATAAAATATATAGACAGAAAGAATGAACCACCATGAAAACACAAAACCGCAAACTCTTCACCTCCGAATCCGTCACCGAGGGGCACCCGGATAAGCTGTGCGACCAGATTTCCGACGCCGTGCTGGACGCTATCATGGCGCAGGACCCCCAGGGCCGCGTGGCCTGCGAGTGCTGCACCACCACGGGCGTGGTGTGGATCATGGGCGAAATCAGTACCTCGTGCTACGTGGACATCCCGAAGCTGGCGCGGCAGGTGATCATCGAGGCGGGCTACGACAGCCCCGCCATGAGTTTCGACGGCCACACCTGCGCCGTGCTCACCGCCATCGACGAGCAGTCGTCCGACATCGCCCTGGGCGTGGACCACAGCTTTGAGCAAAAGGGCGGCGCGCAGGACGAGGCTGAAACCAATGGCGCCGGGGACCAGGGGCTCATGTTTGGCTACGCCTGCGACGAAACCCCGGAACTTATGCCCCTGCCCATCGCCCTGGCGCACGCCCTGGTGCGGCGGCTGACAGAGCTGCGCCGGGAGGGCGCCCTGCCTTGGCTGCGGCCCGACGGCAAGTCCCAGGTCACCGTGGAATACGACGAGAACGACGACCCCGTGCGGGTGGACACCGTGGTGGTATCCACGCAGCACGCGGCGGAGGTCCCCCTGGAGGAGATCCGCGCGGAGATCATCGAAAAGGTGATCAAGCCCGTCATCCCCGCGAACCTGCTGGACGGTGGGACGATCTATTACGTCAACCCCACCGGGCGCTTCGTCATCGGCGGCCCCGCGGGGGACAGCGGCCTGACCGGGCGCAAGATCATCGTGGATACCTACGGCGGCTACGCGCGGCACGGCGGCGGGT
>Ga0123353_10002969_pt1 | contig 21218 bp, 11 predicted proteins | sample TergutLab28metaG_3_FD_92763 | JGI IMG/M metagenome (GOLD analysis project Ga0123353, IMG submission 92763) | Labiotermes labralis P3 segment gut microbial communities from Petit-Saut dam, French Guiana - Lab288 P3 | ecosystem: Host-associated > Arthropoda: Insects > Digestive system > Gut ... | reverse complement strand
TCCTTTCAGTTCAACGCACAGAAACACCTTCGGTGTTTCTTCCTTCTTGCGTACTGCTTGAGTACGCTTACGCTTCACTTCCTTGTTCGGCACAAAAATATCGCGTACGCCTCTTGCCATATTTAAGTGCCGGAGTAATATAAAGGTCATACAAAGTTTGCACGGCTTTTTATTTTAACCGGGAGGGATTTTTTTGAACCCATACAGCATTAACGAAATGATGGAGGCGCTTTACCGCCTCGAAGCGGAAGGCGCGGCTAATGTAACGCTGCTCGGCATCGGACCCATGTCAAAAACGCTTATCCGCGCCGCGGTTTCGCTCGCAAAGGAAATGGACTTTCCAATCATGTTCATCGCGAGCCGCAACCAGATCGATTCGGACCAATACGGGCGCGGGTATGTTTGCAATTGGAACCAGAACGATTTTTTGCGCAATGTGACGGACATTAAAAAGGCGGCCGGTTTCGACGGGCCGTGCTTTTTGTGCCGCGACCACGGCGGACCGTGGCAGCGCGACGAGGAGCGCGCAGGCAAATTGCCAAGCGGGCACGCGATGGCGATCGCAAAGGACTCGTTTAGGGAAGATATTTTGGCCGGGTTCGACCTGCTGCACGTCGACCCGACCAAGGATCCGCACGCGGCCGGCGTGGTTCCGATGGACACTGTGCTTAACCGCACGGCGGAGCTGATCGAATACGCGGAGGCCGAGCGCCTGCGTTTAAAGTTCCCGCCGGTGGCGTACGAGGTGGGCACGGAGGAGACCAACGGCGGCCTTACGGACGAGAGCGCTTACGGGCAGTTTATCGAAAGGCTCGCGGGGATGCTCGCGGCAAAAAATTTGCCGATGCCGGTTTTTATTGTGGGGCAGACGGGGACTTTGACAAGACTTACGGAAAATGTGGGGCGATTTGACGCGGCGGCGGCAAGGCGGCTTTCTGCGGAGGCGCGAAAATACGGCGTGGGTATTAAGGAACACAACGCGGACTACCTGTCCGAAACGATACTGTGCATGCACCCTGCGCTGGGGGTTACCGCGGCCAACGTCGCGCCAGAGTTTGGGGTGGCGGAAACGGCTGCCTATCTGCTGCTTGCCGAAACCGAAGGGCGGTTCGCGGATTTGGGCGAAATAAAACAGCCGTCCGAAACACGCGAGGCAATACGGACGGCGGCCGTGCTAAGCGAGCGCTGGCGCAAGTGGATGGTAAACGGCGCGGACGCGCAAGTTGAAAGCGTGCTTGCGGACGCCGCGCTGTCCGAACAGATTATGCGCATCAGCGGGCATTACACCTTCGAAGATAAAAACGTCGCCTGCGAGATTCAAAAAATGAAGGACAACTTAAAATCCGCGGGAGTCGATGCGGAAACCGAAGTGATAAACTACATCAAGCGCTGCCTGCGCCGCTACGCGGATTGTTTCAACCTCGCGGGGCTGAACGGGAAAATAATCGAAACGTTAAAAAGAATAAACAAGCCCTAAAAAAATTAAACGAAAGGCGCGGGCGGCTAAAAGCCTTAAAAAAATCCCCGCATGGTGAACGGCATGATCTATTACGGAGCGGATTATTATCCGGAACAGGAAACGGAACAGGATATCGGCACGGACATTTCGCTTATGGTTGACGCCGGATTTAACGCGGTGCGCATGGGCGAGTTCGCATGGATAAAGTTCGAGCCGCGCGAGGGCGAATACGACTTCGCTTGGTTTGACAGCGTGATAAGCCGGCTCGGCGAAAAAGGCATTTTCAGTTTGGTTTGCACGCCCACCGCGTGCCCGCCGGTTTGGATGATCGACAAGCACCCGGACATCCTGTACACGGACGGGCGGGGCGTTGTGCGGCCGTTCGGGGGCAGGCGCCATTATTGCTACAACAACGCGGCCTACAGGGAGTATTCCGAAAAAATCGCCGAAGAGACCGCGCGGCGCTACGGAAACAATAAAAACGTGATCGGGTTCCACATCGACAACGAGCTCGCGCAGGAAGGCACGGGCAGATGCCAGTGCGCCGTATGCAAAAATCTGTTCCGCGGCTGGCTCGAAAAAAAATACGGAAGCATAGACAATTTGAACAAAATCTACGGCACGATTTTTTGGGGGCAGACATATTCGCGGTTCGACCAGTTGAACCCGCCGGTCAAAAGCATAGAACCCTGCGGCGCGGAAAGGATCGAAACGTTTTTCGACAACCCGGCGCTCCGCCTCGACTGGGAACGCTTCTGCAGCGACTCGATCATCGATTTTCAAAACATCCAGGTCGGCGCGCTTAAGCGGCACACGGACAAGCCCGTCACCACCAACACGACCGGCGGCTGGACCAACGGCGTAAACTATTACAAGGGCTGCAGCACGCTCGACATCGTGTCGGTTGACGAATACCCCTCTTTGCGCACGGAAGACCTGAGCGCGACGGGCTTCGGCTACGCATTCATGCGCGGCATCAAAGACAATATCAAAAAATTTTGGGTGGTCGAGTCTTCGTCGGGCGGCGGGCTCGGCGTATGGGCGCGGCAGGGCGTCTCGCAGCCGTATCCGGGCGCGCTTACGCAAACGGCGCAGCACGCATTCGCTTCGGGCGCGGAGCTGCTCACCTATTTCCAGTTCCGCACGTTCCGTTTCGGCGCGGAGCAGCTCGAGGCGTCCGTGATGGACATAGACGGCATACCCCGCCGCCGCTTCAAAGAGTTTCAAAAAATTTCCGCCGAAGCAAAAAAATGGACGGACCTGCTCGAAAGCTCGTCGATAAACAACGAAACAGCCATATGCTTCGACTACGACTGCCTTTGGGCTACGGCGATCAAGCCGTTTAACGCACACTACCACTACACGTCGTACTGCGCGAAGCTGTACCGCGCACTTGCGAAAAACGGTATCGGCACGGACGTCATACCCATGGACGAAACGATAAACAAATACAAATTCGTCATTTTGCCCGCGCCCATAATAATGGACTGCCGCTTTAAAAAAATATTGGGCGACTACGTGAAAAACGGCGGCGTGGTTTTATCGACGTTCCTTACGGCAATCAAGGACGAAAACAATTCCGCGCCGCGCGAGAGAGTGCCCGCAGGGCTCACCGAGCTGTTCGGCATAACGGTCGCGGAGGGCGACCCGGTGTTCGACAAAACGCGGGCGCAGGTCGAGTTTTCGATTCTGTTCAGCGGAAAGCCGTCGCTGCTTAAAGGCGCGAACGAGCTTTGGACCGAGAGCCTCGAAATTAACACCGCAAACGTAATAGGCAGGTACGCGGACACTTTCCGCGCAGGCGAGCCGTTCGCGTCGCGCAACGATTACGGAAAAGGCACGGCGTATTACGTCGGCGCGGGCCTCGACGACAGTTTGCTTGCCGCGCTCACGGGCGACATTGCCGCAAGGCACGGGCTCGAGGCGGCGCCGTTCGCGTTAAAGGACGGAATGGAAGCCGTACGCCGAGTAAAAGACGGCGAAAACTATTATTTCGTGTTCAACTTCAACGAAAAAAGCGTAAGCTTCAAGCTCGACCGCATGTACACGGACGCGTTTACGGGCGAGGCGGTCAGCGAGGACGCGACCCTCGCCGCCAAAGAATGCATCGTTATCACGTAAGCGGCGGCGCTTACTAAAAACACACACCAACGAAAGGCGCGGATCATGCTGCGCGCATCGCATGCGTGACGCGGACGGTAAATAAAATGGGGCTCGATTTTTCAAAAATAAAAACTTTTTCGGCGCACAGCAGAAACAACCTGACTACACTCGAAAACATGCTTGACCCGCAGACGCACACGGCCCCGCCGATCCCGGACCGTTACGCGGAGGCTTTCGCGGAGCTTGTTAAGCGAATAAAAAAAGCGCGGCAAAACGGCCGCCCCGTAATATTTTCCATGGGCGCGCATGTGATTAAGCTCGGCCTGTCAAAATACGTTGCCGCGCTTATGGACGGCGGGATAATCACGCACCTCGCGGGCAACGGCGCCTGCAGCATACACGACTTTGAGCTGGCGTTCGCGGGGGGCACCGCGGAGGACGTCCCCACCGCCATCGAAGACGGCTCATTCGGCATGTGGGAAGAGACCGGCCGCTGGATGAACGAGGCGTTCATAATGGGGATGCAAAATAAAAAAGGCTACGGAGAAGCACTCGCATGCTTCATCGACCGCAGCCCCGAAAAATTTCCGTATAAAGACGACTGCCTGCTGTACCGCGCACATAAGCTCGGCATCCCTTGCACGTACCACGTCGCGATAGGCACGGACATCATCCACCAGCACCCCGCGGCAAATTTCGCGGCCATCGGCTTCACCACCGGCCAAGACTTCAAAATTTACTGCGAAAGCGTTTCGAAGCTGGACGGCGGCGTTTTTTTGAATTTCGGCTCCGCCGTCATTGGCCCCGAGGTTTTTTTGAAGGCGCTCTCGATCGCGCGTAACCTCGGCTGCCCCACGTTCGACATCACCACCGCCAACCTCGACCTCGTGGAGCTTGGCGACTTCCGCGTCAAAATCGGCTACGACGACCAAAACTATTATTACCGCCCGCGCAAAAACATCGTCAACCGCCCGACGAGCTGCGGCGGCTGGGGCTGGCATTTCGCAATCGACCACCGGGTCAGCCTGCCTAATTTGTTTGAAAAAATTTTATAAGCCGCGTTAAACGCAAGCCAATCAAAATAATTTTTTGCTAAATAAAAACCGGCGGGCAAATATCTCCCACGATATTTGCCCGCCGGTTTTTTTATGAAACAAAACAGCTCCGCCAAACGTTTTTTAAACGGCGCATTTTGCCGCGCGCAAATGTTTGACTTAATTTTCATGAATGTTATTATAAAAAATACACGCGACAAGAAAAAAAATGAACAAAAATAAAAAAATAATGTATGCATCATTAATTTTATTATCCCGACCGCGACCCCGGTAATCATAATTAATTAAAAATTTTTCCGAAAAAAATATCGCATTCCTATGCAAACGAATACACATATAAAAACAGGGGGAGTTAAAATGAAAAAAAGCAAAATGCAAACCCGGACCGGTTTGCCCAAAAGAATCACTTCGCTGTTTATGGCGGCTTGCTTAGTGGCAAGTTTGAGTGTTTCTTTTTTTATTTCGGCAAGCGACGGCCCGCGCGTGCCGGTTGTTATCACAGGCGTGACAATCAGGCACAACGGAAATGAAATCAAGCCGGGAGACGAAAGCGAAATCGTTTTCGGCAACGGCGACATTTTTTCCATGGATTTTCTTTGGGAGGTGCCGGAAGGCATATTTGTCGAAGACGGCGACATAGCCGAGCTCCAATTATGGAAATCCGGTTCGCTGCCGGTAAACATCGATTACGGCGGCGGGCTAAGCGGCCCGCTGATGATGGGCTCCGAACAGATCGGCATATTCATAATCGGTACGGACAATGTGGACGGCAGCTTGAAAATTATTTTCAACGATGCGTTGGTCGGTAAATTCGACATAACCGGCACAATCTCGATCGAAACCGAAATCGACTACGAGTGTGTAAGCGGTTCGGAGCAAAAGATTAATTTTTTTAACGAGTCGTTCCTTTTCACTTTTTACTACTCAAGGACCGAAGGCGGAGGAGCCGCGGTCAGCAAGACAAACCGAAGCCCGTCGTATACGGGCGAACCCGGCAAGGTCGAAAAAATCCATTGGCAGATCGACGTGAACACGCTGCTTGCCCCGGATCCCGAAAGCAATACCGTTGCCGACATCCTTGCCGAAGGCGGCGGCTCTTACGCCGGACATAAAATAGACCCATACAGCATCGAAATTTATTTGCTTGAAATCGATTTGACAAACGCAACACAAAACGGCGGCATATTGGGCGAAACGAAAATTGCCGAAGGTTTTAAAATAGAAACAGCCGCGGACAAGCAGTCCATGTCCGTAACTTTTAACGACCTAAGCAGAAAAGCCTACCGCATCAAATACGACACAATACCGGACGACGAAAGCAGCGAATCGGATTACGGCAATACGGCCGAGCTGGGCATGAACTCTTCCGAAGCGCATATTGCCGTGCCGAATCCGCCGCCCACCCCGACACCAACTCCTACGCCTTCGCCAACGCCTACTCCTTCCCCAACTCCCACATCACCGCCGACGCCAACACCGGTTCCGGTTTTTAGCCACGACAAATACGGAACGTTTTTCGAAGCCACAACTGTTTCAGCGCCTTATATAATCTGGACCGTAAACATAAACCCGGGCAGGGCAGAAATAACGGGCCCGTTGGTTTTAACGGACAGCATAGCGGATCATCCCGGCCATTCATTTTTCGTGTCAAAAGAAGACGCGGGTTTTATTTTGCTGCGGTACTCGGGCTCCGGGGGCTGGACAGGCGTCCCGCTTTCGGATTACGGCCTGACTTGGACGGGCGGGCCTGACGGAGGTTTCACGCTCACCATAAACGACAGCGCCTTAAAGGACGCGGAAGATAATTATTATGCGTACATGGTCCAGTTCGCCACCGATGTGACGGCAAACGTCGAATGGGTTCCTCATTATATGAATTATTGCTGGTTCAACGACGCGATAATAAACGGCGTAACGGTAACAGGCGTTGCGGGCACAATCTATCAAGACATTATGCTGCAGCCCTACGCAACCAAGACAGCCGGCACGGTAAACGCGCCTGCAAAAAAGATACCGTGGACAATAACGGTAAACCCGATAGGAACGACGCTAAGCGACATTACTGTAAACGACTTTTTCGAGGGCAGCACAAACGGCAGCTCCATGAAACTTGCCGCGGGCTCGCTCGAAGTAAAGCTGGGAACGGAAACCCTTACGGAAAACGCTCACACTAACGGGTATTCTTTGACGGACAAAGGGACAAACGGATTTGAAATAATTTTTAACGGAGTGGAAGTGTACGGGCAGCAGCTCATACTGACGTTCGAAACGGAGTATGACTGCGACGGCGATGACGTGAAATTTACAAACACGGCGGCAGTCAAGGCGAGAATAAACGGCGGGACGCTTTCGCTGTTAAACGAACCGAGCGCAAATGCGGACGTACCCGCAACCGTTTATTGGAAGAACGCGTCAAAAAGCGGCAAATACGAAAACGGCCAATTCGAATGGACGATCAAGTTCAACGAAACTAATACCGTAAACATAGACAGCGTAGTAACCGTTACCGATTGGTGGGGTACGACGTCCGCGCAGCTGCAAAGCTTTGTGCCTGGCAGCATAAGCGTCAAGCCGGAAGACGTAACCTGCAATTTTGTTTTAAACTCAGACGGCAAAGGTTTTGAATTGAAACTGAGCGGGATCGGGAACAGGCCGGTGGAAATCAAGTACAACACACTCCGCGTGGGAGCGCCGCAAGCGTCGTATGACAACTTTGTAAAAATAAACAACGGAAACGAAGTTAAAGCGTCCGTGTCAAACCTCAGCACTGACCTTATCAGCAAAGGTTCGGTTTTGGGCAGCAATAACAGCATCAACTGGACTCTGTTTGTAAATTCCGCGCTGTATACATTAAATGACGCCGTAATTACCGACGCGCTCGGCAAAGGACAGTCTCTTGACGTGCCGACCGTCACGGTCAGCAGAGTGGACGGCGCCGGAAACAATACCGGCGTGCAGCCGGTTAAAAACACCGATTATTTTGTAAATGTGTCATATAGTTTCGTGACATCCGTCACGACCATGACAATAACTTTCAGCGAAAATTATTTGTTTAACGCAAGGCACAAGGTCACATACACATCAATAATCGAAACCGAAACCATCGAGCGGAACAGTTCGGGTGTTTACGAAGTAAGCAACAGGGCGTCGCTCAGCGGAAACCAAGTTACAAGCATTCCCGTCGAACGAAAGGTTGCCAACAGCTGGACGATCATACGTGGATCGGCGACCGGCACACTCGCACCCGTTTATGTAGAAAAGCTGGACGCCGACACCAACGCAGCTCTTAGAGGCGCCGAGTTCAAGCTGACCGACGCAAGCGGAAACACGACGTACGAAACGGACAAAATTGTGACGGGAGCGGACGGCAGGGCCTTTGTCCAAAACCTGAAAGCCGGCTCGTACCGTTTGTACGAAACCAAAGCGCCAGACGGATACAGCCTCAATTCGAACGAGGGCAACTATATAGCGTTTACAATTAATTCAACAAACGCGCACGGCTTTACGGTCACGTTTAAAAACGAAAAGCTCCCCACGCCTACCAATGCGCCTATTTCTTCGCCTACTCCCGCAGCTACGGCAGCCCCGACGCCGGCTTCTTCGCCGACGCCTTCGTCTTCCGCGACGCCGACGCCTTCGCCACAACCTTCGCCGAGCGTCACGCCCACGCAGGCCCCGACGCCAACTCCCACGCCTCCCGCTAACGCTGCGCCAACGCCTTCGCCGACTGCCACGCCCACCCCACTGCCGCAGATAACGCTTCCGACGCCCACGCCGCAGCAATTTTATCTGCCGGACTATATGCCTCCGCCCGGCGGCACGATTACGCCCGGCACGGTAACGCTCCCGGGCACGTCCGTTCCGCCGTCTTACTACCTCGAAACGGCTTATTATGATTTGTTCTGTTTCTTCGACGATTTCGGGATACCGCTCGGATTTTTCATGCCGGTTTATAACGACGACGGCGACATAGACTTTTGGCTCGAGTGCGACGAGTTCGGCATACCGCTTTCCAATTTGGAATTTGACCCGGAGGAGCCGGAGCTGAAGGATAACCCCGCAACCGGCGACTGGAACCTGACCGCGGCCGTCCTGTTGATTTTGCTGTTTATGATGGGCACAGCCATGTTCATTAAGAAAAAATATTTGACGGTGAAATAAAAAGCGGACGTACATTTAAATATATCCGGCTGCAAAAAAAACAGCGGCAATAAATGCCGCCGAGGTTATACGTAAACCCTCCTCAAATGGAGGGTTTTTTACTGGCATACCCTCCAAGGAGGGTTTTTTATTCTATCCGTATCCCGTAAACGCGCTGCCCTCTTGTTCCCACCACCAGGATGTTTCCGTACACGGCGGGCGAGGCCTCGATGTTGCCGCCTAAATTTATGCGGTGAAGGATTTCGCCGTCCGTGCCGCGTATCAAGTGCATGTAGCCGCCGGAGTCGCTCACAATGAGGTAGCTTTTGCCTTCCGGTGTGTAGACCGCCACGGGCGAGCTCCAGCCGTAGCGGGGCATAATTTTTTCCCAGAGCTTTTCGCCCGTGTATTTGTCGATTGCGACGAGCGCGCCGCCGCCGCCGTAGCCGTTGAGCTTCGCCACCCAATAGATTACGGCGTTTGAAATGTCGCCCCTGCCGATCACGGGGCTCGACAGCACGCCGCCGCTCACGTTAAGGTCGATGTGGCATTTATATTGATGCTCCCAAACGAGCGCGCCGGTTTCCGCGTCGAGCTTGCGGAGGTACGACATGCCGTTGCTGCGTACCTTTGCGTCGTTTGCGGTGTATAAAAATAATTTTTGCGCGTCCTCTTCCCAGTCGAGGGCGACGCTGCCGTCTGAGTCGTCCGAGTTGTCGAACACCCAAACGGGCGTGAACGTCCGCAGGTCGAGGCACTGCGTCACGCCGCCGTTGTCGCCGAAGAAAAGGTAGTGCGAAAACGCGGCGGGCGAGTTCTCTATGCCGTACAGCCCGGTGATCGCAGTTTTATAACGGTAGCGCGTAATTTCCGGGTCGATTGTTATTTTCCCTTTTTCTTTGTCGTGGTTGGTGTTGAGCTTGATGTTGTACACCACGCCGTTTTCGCCGCAGAGGTACATGCGGTCGGTGGCCGCGTCGAAAAGCGGGTTTGAGTCGAACGCCGCCCACTGGCGCAGCGCGAACGTGTCGCGGCCGTTTAAAAAATAAAGCAGCTCGCCGTCAAGCAGCGAATAAATATAAAAACCGAAGCGCGCGCCGAGTTGGTCGCCCTGCCCGACGTACAACAGCGGGTAGCCGCGCGGATCCACAGTGACCGCGCCTTTTATCGGCTCGCCGAAATTAATCGGGTCGCGGGTGCGCTCGCCGTTTTCCAAATCAAAAAAATAAATTTTTCCGTCCATCGAACCGTAGACGACTTCAACGAGGCCGTCTTTTTCTTTTTTGTCAGGGTAGAGATTCATTTGCCGCCGCAGGCTATCCGGCCAGTTTACTACGGCAGGCTGGCCCGTCCAGCCAACACCTGTCCACTTGCCGAGCGAGCCCATGCCGAAACGGTATATTTCGGTTAGCCTTTCTTCAACGACGTTTACCGTACCGAGGCTCGCGCCGTTTCTGAAATTATTCATGCGGAACGTGGTTATGCCGAGATCCGTGTAATCATCCGGCATCCCGAAAAAAATCGGGTCTTCGCAAACGTAGCCGGTCACCGTTTCGCCGTCTTTGCGGACGGCGTATTCGATCCTCGTCTTTGCGGAATGCGGATCGGTTTCAACTGTGCTGCGGGGCGTAAACATTTCCCACGGCATCGGGGTGGGCGTTGGGGTCGGGCTCGGCGTGGGCGCGGGCATCGCAGCCGAACCCGCCGCCTCCGGGCCAACGTCCCGCCCGCCGGCCTCCGCCGCAGTATAAGACGCCTGCGGCTTGCCGTCGCCCGACGGATCCGGCCCATGTAGCGTCTTTGGCATAAAGATTACGCACGGCACCAGAACCGCGAAAAAAACCAGCGCCAAAATAATTTTTTTAGCTATATTTATTGCGGCCACCCCCAATTTTTTTCGATTGTATAATAAAAACATCGCCGCAACAATAAACGGCGCAGTCGGCTCGTAAATTCTTGTCATTTTAAATGAAAGCGTTTTTAATAACTGAAGCAACTTCATAAACAAAACGAAAAAAAATTTCGGTGTTACCTGTCCGGTTTTTTTCCTTCGCCGGTTCGTATTAAAAAAACCGTTTCGGCCGGATTTTTGGGAACATCCATTAAAGGGGCATGCGGCATGAAAGCAAAAAAATTCGCGGTCATTTTGATTGCTTCGTTCGTTTTAATAATTATATCGGGCTGCGGTTTCGGCGGTAAAAAAACTCCGCAGGACGAAAATATTCCGCAGGACGAAAATTTAAACGGCGGCGGAAATTTTTTTGACGGGAGCGATTCGTTTGTTTTTGATCCGGACGATACTCCCGCGACACTTGCGGTTTATTGCAGCGGCGACGGGCGGCTTCGCGAAGCGGCGGAAAAATTTTCCGTTTTTTTCCCTAAAACGGAAATTATTTTTGTTGACGAGCAGGACGACGGCGGTTTGACCCCCGACATTTTTTTTGCGGCCGACATCATTTCCCTAAGGGAAATAAAATCCGGGCATCGCTACGCGGACTTCAATATATTGATGAAAGACGATCCGGTGATAAATTTCGACGATTTTTATTTAGATGCGCTGCGCGTTTTCGAAACGGACGGCGCGCTTTATTTTTTTCCGGCAAGGATCGGCATAGATTTTGTGTCCGCAAACAAAAACGCGCCGGAAAATTTTTTGGAAGACTTTTTGCCGCGCAAAACCGTAAGCGTTTTCGACATTGCGGACATGTACGACGCCCACCAGCTTAACAACCTGCCGGACGGCGGGAGGTTTGAAGGCGAAAAGGGGTTTACGCTGTCCGGAGAGTACCCGATGTTTCATGCGATGGCGTCATTTATAAATGAAAAAGAAGGGACATGCGGTTTCGGCGGCGCGGATTTCGTCGATTTTTTAAAAAAGGCGGAGGCGGCGTCCCGCGGCGGTTATATGTGGAAGTCCACGGACGGCAACTACAACGCGGAGGCATATGAAGCGGGCCTCGCGGGCAATGCCTTCAATATGATTGGTATCTGCCCGCTTCTTCCGTATTATTTCGCGTCATACACGGGGGCCTCGCCCGTTTTTTTTGCCGCGAAGCCGCTTGCCAACCGCCGCGGCGAAATACTTGTCGAAGGGCGGAACGTATTCGCAATAAACGAAGCGTCGGAAAACAAAACGCTCGCATGGAAATTTATCAAGTTTATGATGCAGCCCGAGGCAAACGAGTTTCACCGCTGGTATGTCGACGGCATACCCGTTTATAAACCGCTGCTTGTCCATGAAGCGGATTCGAACACGACCGCCTGGATTTCGTCGTCTGTACGAAGATATAACCTGGGCGATACAGAAGACCGGCAAAAATTATTAATGCTTGAACAGTTGAAAAGTTTTTTTGATATGCCCATGAGCCTGCGGGACAACTATCCACATCCGGAAATTTATCCGGCGCTTGCAGAAATTTTGGACGAATTTAGTTGGCGGAGCATTACGGCGGAGGAGGCCGCTATTAAAATGCAGGCGAAAGCGGAATCATTTTTAATAAAGGCCGCCGATGAATAAGAGGCCGCCGAAAAAATATTTCAAAATAATTACAAAAAAAATTTATTTTCCGCTTGCAAATTTAATAATTGTGTAATATATTAGGAACATCTTTTAAATTTGGATTTCTGTTTAACCTGTCAAAAAAAAATTTTTACCCGTCCGAATGTGTAAACGGCGGGTTAAAATACGGAAAAACGGAGTTAAAAGAAGCTCCCACATGTTTCAAATTTATTACGCGCCGTTTAAAACGGCGCCAAGCAAGCGGAGGATATAAAAAAATGAGCATCAAAAATTATTCGGCAAAAATTATTTTTTTGGCGGCGCTGCTGTTTGTCATGTGCGCTGCGGCAGTAAGCGCGGCGGACGCGGACGACAGGCAGTACGGCGTGATAAACGCGACGGCCGTCAGGTTCAGGGAAGCGGCAAATTTAAACGCAGAAATATTCGCGCATTTAAACAAGGGCGATCCGCTCACGATTATAGATTTCGACGGAGAATGGTATCAGGTTATTTATTTGGATAAATTGGGATATGTTTTCGGCGAGTACGTCACATTGGTCGAATCGTCTCCCGGCGCGGCGGACATCGTCGTCAAAGACGAGCCCGTGCCGCTCGCTTCCGTTCCGGCGGAAATAACCGGCGAAGTGGAGCTTGTATCATGGAGCGCCGGCAAAGACATTTTAAAGCGCGGCACGGTTGCGACGGTTACCGACGTGGACACGGGCAAGAGTTTTCAAATCAAAGTCATGTCCGCCGGCAGCCACGCGGACGTCGAGCCGCTAACCGCTGCGGACACAGCGACAATACTTGAGATACGCGGCAAGTTTTCGTTTACGCCGCGCGCCGTTTGGGTCACAGTGGACGGCCGCACGATTGCCGCCTCGGCAAACGGGATGCCTCACAGCGTCTCTACAATAAAGGGAAACAATTTCAACGGTCATTTTTGCATACATCTTAAAGGCAGCCGCAACCATTACAACAACAAAGAGGATGCCGAACACCAAAAAATGGTTCAAAAGGCATATAAAACGTCGCCAAATTAACAATAAAAATCCGGCATTAATTTGCCGGATTTTTTTATTGCACGCGAGTCGTTTACATGCAGAAATTTAAGAGAGGATCATGTTCATGGACTGCAATAAAAAGCCGAACATACTTTGGATTTGCACGGACTCGCAGCGATGGGACACTTTGGGCTGCTACGGCAACAAATGGGTCAAAACGCCAAACATCGACCGGCTCGCGTCCGAAGGGATGCTGTTTGAGCGGGCGTACTGCCAAAACCCGCTGTGCACTCCGAGCCGCGGCTCGTTTTTAACGGGCAGATACCCCACCACTACCAAGCTGAGGCAAAACGGCCAGGACATTCCGGAGAGCGAGGTGCTTGTCACGCGGGTGCTTAACGACAACGGCTATGTCTGCGGCCTGAGCGGAAAGCTGCATCTGTCCGCGTGCGACCACAAGATAAAAAATTTCGGCCGAGACCCCGCAAACTGGTGGAAGCAGACGGAAGAATATCATTTTAAGGGCATAGAGCGGCGAATCAACGACGGCTACAGCGAGTTCCACTGGTGCCACGGCATGACGCCGTCCAATTCGTACAGGCGCTGGCTGCAGGAAAAAGGACGGAAGCCGGAAAAATTGCAAATCCGCGCAGACAGCAAGCATGTCTATCACGGAGTGCCGGACGAGTTTCACGTCACCACATTCTGCGTCGAAAAGGCGATGGGTTTTATCGAGGCGTATGCGGACTATCATTGCCCGTGGCTTTTTTCCGTGAACATTTGGGCGCCGCATCTCACGCTCGCTCCCGTGGACGAGTACATGGAGCGCTACCTGGACATGGTGGACGAAATACCGGACGCGGATTTTTTCGAGGGCGAACTCGGAACCAAGCCGCCGTACCAAGCAATCTACCAAAAAAATATAGCGCACAATTTCGATTGGAATACGATGACCGCCCGCGAGCGCAAATTTTGCAAAGCGGCTTACTGGGCGGCTGTAGACCACATCGATTATCAAATCGGCAGGCTGCTTGACTGCCTTGAAGCGACGGGGCAAAAAGAAAACACGATGGTTATATTTACGTCGGATCACGGCGAGCTGATAGGCGACCACGGCCTGTACATCAAGGGCCCGTTTTTATACGAGGGCGCGGTCCGCGTCCCGCTTATAATTTCATACCCGGGCGTCATACCCGCGGGCACGCGGCGCAGCGCGCTGGTCGAGCTCGCGGATCTCGCGCCCACGGTGCTCGACTGCGCGGGCCTGCCACGCGAGCCCGGAATGCAGGCGAGGTCTCTTTGGAATTTTTTGACCGATGCAAAAGCAGAAGATTTTTTCCGCGAAGACGTTTACTGCGAGTACATGAACTCGAACCCCGACACACTCGCGCAGTTTTGCACAATGGTGCGCGGCGAACGCTACAAGATCGTAGTTTTCCACGGGCAAAAGCTCGGCGAGCTGTACGATTTGAATACAGACCCCGCCGAGCTTAACAATTTATGGGACAGCCCCGGCCACGCCGAAGCGAAAATCGAAATGCTTAAGCGCGTCTGCGACAGGCTCGCACAAAACGCCGATCCCCTGCCCGAACGCATCGGGATATTTTAAAATATCAGCCTAAAATTTTTTTCAAGTCCGCTTCCGGCGCGGTGATCAAATTGAGAGAATAATTTTTTACAAGAACGTCCATAACGTTCGCGGAAAAAAACGCCGGTGCGCTCGGCCCAACGTAAATATTTTTCATGCCCAAAGAAAGCAGCGTAAGCAGTACGCAGACCGCTTTTTGCTCGTACCATGACAGTACGGCCGTCAAGGGCAGGTCGTTTATCCCGCAGCTAAATTTTTCCGCCAGCGCTTCGGCGGCCTTGACCGCGCCGTAGGCGTCGTTGCACTGCCCCATGTCGATAATGCGCGGCAGCCCGTTTATTTTACCCGCGCCGAGGTCGTTGAACCGAAACTTGCCGCAGGCAAGCGTAAGCACGACGGCGTCCTTCGGAATTTTTTTTACGAATTCGGTGTAGTAACTGCGCGATTGATGCGCGCCGTCGCAGCCGCCCACTAAAAAAATATGTTTGACCGCGCCGGACTTGACCGCATCAATAATCGCCGGGGCTTTGTCCAGCACCGTCCGCCGTCCGTAACCGGTCGTCACGGCCGCGCCGCCGTTTGCTCCGTATGACTGCGTGTCCTCCGCGTAGCCGCCGAGCCTGTATGCATGGGCGATAAGCGCTGCAAAATCTTTTTTTCCGTTTTCGTCCGCGGCGATATGGCCCGTCCCTTTAAAGCGGACCACCGACGTCGTGTACACGCGGTCGGCGTAGCTTTCTTTCGGGGGCATGAGGCAGTTTGTCGTCCACAGGATTGGCGCGGGCAGGTTTTTAAATTCGTTCTGCTGGTTTTGCCACGCCGTCCCGAAATGGCCTTTGAGGTTCAAATGCTTTTTAAGTTCGGGGTAGCCGTGCGCGGGCAGCATTTCGCCGTGGGTGTACACATTGACGCCGCTGCCTTCTGTCTGCTCCAACAACATTTTTAAATCAAGCAGGTCGTGGCCCGTCACAACTATGAACGGGCCTTTTTCGATGAGCATGGAGACCTCGGCGGGCACGGGGTCGCCGTAAGCGCCCGTGTTTGCTTCGTCGAGCAACGCCATGCATTTTAAATTGACTGCGCCGAACTCCGTCAAAAGGCCGAGCCATTCTTCAACCGAATGTTCCGCGCCAAGCGCCGCCATTCCTTTTATGAACCACTCGTCCACTTCCCTGTCGCGTTTGCCGAGCACCCGCGCATGGTGCGCGTACGCCGCCATCCCGCGCAGCCCGAACAAAACAGTCGAGCGCAATGAACGGACGTCGTCCGGGCCGCCGAACAGTTCCTCCGGCTCCATTACGGCCGCGCCGCCGTGCCTTATGCGCTTGCCCTTGATGACGCCGGTCAAAGCGGAAATATTTTCCGCGTCGAAATTTACGTTCGTGACGCAGGAAAACAATCCGTCCACGATCAGATCAACGCCCATGCTTTTATAAATCCTTTGCCCGTGCATCGCGGCCGCAAGCCCGATCATTTCGCAGGTTAACTCGTCCTGTGCGCGGGCCGTTCCGGGCTGCTTGCCGCAGACGCCGGCCGTCGTGCAGCCCGTGCCCTTTGCCGTCTGCTGACACTGGAAGCAGAACATCCGCCGATTTTCCGCGCCGTCTTGTTTCAATTCGTCCGTCATGCTTGTTCCTCCAACTAATTTACTTCTGCAAAAACTTACCATGCAAAAAATAAAAAATCCGTGGCGGCAACCACGGATAAAAAAGGAACTGCGTTTTTAATTTTATTCTTTGTCCCTAAGCGCTTCCAATTCTTTTTTGCGGAACTCGATCACTTTTACCTGCACTTCGGCCGGAGCTTCTTCGTAGCGGTCGAACTCCATGTTGAAACTGCCGCGTCCCTGCGTCATGGAGCGCAGGTCGGTCGCGTACTTGGTCATCTCGGCGACGGGCGCTTCGGCGTTGATTGTCTGTTTGCTGCCAATTTTTTCCATGCCCAGTATGCGTCCGCGGCGTTTGTTCATGTCGCCCATGATGTCGCCCGTGTAGTCGTCCGGGACAGTGACGGAAACGCGCACGATCGGTTCGAGTATGGTCGGCTTCGCCTTCATGAACCCGTCTTTAAAAGCAATGTTCGTCGCCATTTTAAACGCCATTTCGGATGAATCGACCGCATGGTACGAGCCGTCCACCAAAATCGCCTTGATGCCCACGACCGGGTAGGCCGCGAGCGGGCCGGCCTTGACGGATTCTTGTATGCCCTTTTCGACCGCGGGAAAATATTGGCGCGGCACCGAGCCGCCGAATATTTTTTCTTCGAACACATACGGCGCCGAAAGGTCGCCCGAGGGTTCGAACTCCATGTGGACGTCGCCGTACTGGCCGTGTCCGCCGGTCTGTTTTTTATATTTGCCCTGCACCCGTACCTTGGACTTGATCATTTCGCGGTAAGGGATGATCGGCGTTTGAAGCTCGACGTCGATCTTGTAACGGGTCTTGAGCCGCGTGACAAGCACGTCGAGCTGGTTGTCGCCCACGCCGCTCACCACAGACTGTTTCGTTTCCGGATTTACTTCGAAGCGCAGCGTCTTGTCCTCTTCCAATAATTTTGAAAACGCGGCGGAAATTTTATCTTCGTCGCCCTTGCCCTTCGGAATGACCGCCATCGAAAGCAGAGACTTGGGGAAATCGATGTACTTGACCCGCACGTTGCTCTGCTTGAGGCAGAGCGTGTCCTGCGTAGCCGTGACGGAAAGTTTTGCAATCGCGCCGATGTCGCCCGCGCGGATTTCGTCGACTTCGATCTGCTCCTTGCCGCGCAAAATGTAAAGATGCCCGGCGCGTTCCGTGGCGTCTGCGCGGGTGTTGTACAGCGGCGTATCGCGCTTCAATATACCGGAGAACACTCTGAAAATACTCAGGCGCCCCACATACGGGTCGGCTATCGTTTTAAAAACAAACGCGACCGGCGGTTCCGCCTCGCTACATATTATTTCGACGGGCTCGTCGTTTGCGGCGTTAAACATTGTTATTTTTTCGCGCATTATGAACGCGGGCGGCAGGCATTTGACCAGCGTGTCGAGCAGCTCTTTGACTCCCACCTGGCTCACTGCGGTTCCGCACATCACAGGCGAGAGCGAACCCGCCTTGATACCGTTTACGATGCCGTTTGCAAGCTCTTCGTCTGTAAGCGGCTCCTCCGCGAAATATTTTTCCATCAATGCTTCGTCCGCTTCCGCTACGGCTTCGAGTATGGCGGCGTGCGCGGCCTCGACCTCGCCGTGAATGTCCGCGGGTATATCGCACGGTTCCGCTTTGCTCCCGTTAAATTTAAAAGCCTTGCGTGCCAGCGTATCCACGAAGCCGCCGAATTTTCCGTTTACGGCAAACGGCAGCATAAGCGGCGCCACTCCGGTGCCGAACATTGTTTTGAGCTGGCTCATGACCTTGCCGAAATCCGCGTTGTCGTCGTCCATCCCGTTGACGAATATTATGCGCGGGATGTTAAGCTCCTGCGCGTAGTCCCAGGCGATTTCGGTGCCGACCTCGACGCCGGACTTCGCCGACGCAAAAATTAGCGCGGCGTCGGCCGCCGCCAACGCTTCTTTTATTTCCCCCGCAAAATCGAAATACCCGGGCGTGTCTATAAAATTAATTTTATTATCCAGCCATTCGATGGGAATTAATGACGCGCTGATCGAAACCTTGCGGCGGATCTCTTCCGCGTCGTAATCGGAAACCGTGTTGCCGTCCTCTACGCGACCCATGCGGCTTGTTACCTGCGACAGGTTGAGCGCCGCTTCCATGAGCGTCGTCTTGCCGCACCCGCTGTGGCCGAGCACCGCGACGTTACGGATTGAGTTTGCAGAATAAACTTTCATTGACTTACCTCCTGAAATTGATTGACAAAAATTATTTGTAAATCATTATAACGTCCGAATGTCCGCATGACAACAGGCGGCGGCGATTGTAAACATATTACTCCGGCACAAAAATATCGCGTACGTCTCTTGCTATATTTAAGTACCGGAGTAATTCATTCGCATTCCGCGAAAAAACATGCAAAGTTTTTTATGTTTGCGCCGCAAAAAAAACGCCGCGGAAATTTTTCCGCGGCGTTTTTTTTTGAATTAAATTATTCGGCGCTGTTGCGTAATCTATATTGGAATTCGATGATTAACTGCAAAATGCCGATTTTGCACTTCGTAAAATCCCCTATTGCCGGGATTTTTTTCGCGCAAAATCTAGTTAATCATCGAATCCATTGCTCTTCAAACATTTGCCCGATAAATTTTTGAAAATCGTCATTGTCCTTAAGCAGCCTGTACGATGGCTTCGCTCCGTTTAAATCCGTAAAGACAGCGTAGGTTTCGGCGCCCGTGTCGTAATTTATAAAGTGCAGCAATAAATTTTCGGGTATAACTCCGTCCTTATTGGTGTATGTTGCATAAACCAAAAGGTCATCGTAAGTAACGCTTACCGCATTCATATGTTCGGCGTTTTGGTCGAACATGAGAAACGCGCACAAGCTTCCCGTTTCGTACAAGGAGTAGTCCAAAGTATATTTTAAAGTGTAGCTGCTTTTATGGAATGAGAGCTCGTGTACAGTCAGCTCCGTGCCCGGCACTTTTATTTCGAGCTCGACTGTTTTTACCACCGGATCCAAAGGAAAATCGTTTGCAATAGGCAGCATCCATCTGTAGTTTTGATAATCGTAGTATTTGTTGTACATAAACCAAGAGATTTTAATGTCGGCTTTTAAATCCGCAATTTTATAGCACAGGCTTTTTTGCATTTCTTCGTAGCCTTTATAATATTGGTCGCTTGCGTATTCCAGACAAACATCGTTTTGCATTACCGTAAAATTGTAATCGGCAAGCGTCATGTGATCGGTGCGGATAAATAAAAACTCGTCCTTAATGAAAATGTTTTCAATCGTAAAATCAATGTTTTCGGCAAGCTCGATGCCGAGGTTCTTGCTTTCGATTTTAGGTTCTTCGTACATTTCGTTCCACGAATTTTTTATCAGCCGCACCCGCTGTGTGTTTAGGGTTCTGTTTGCGCGCAAAAATTCCGAAACGTTCCACTCGGCGTTTTCATATACCTGTTCGTACACGGACAGCCCTTGGAACGTCAAATATCCGTCCGAAAAATAATCGAACGTATGGATGCTCATAACCAATAACGCGGTAAGCCGCTCTGCGTTTTCTGGTGAGTTGTTAAAAAATTTTACGCCGTACCAATAGGCGGCTTTGCCCGGATTTTGATAAAAAATTTCGCCCTTGCCGTCGACAATCGAAACCACGTCGAAGTCCGCCGTTTCGTAAGGGCCTATAAACTTACCGTTGTGCGCGTCTAACTGCAGGGTGAATATCACGTTGACATTTGTCCTTATCATGTTGACGATGCTGAGCGAATAATCAAGCCCGTCTGTTGCGGGCGGCGCGAGCGGCAGCAGCGGAACAGTTTGCTCGCGCACAAGCGCGGCGTATTGCTCCATTTCCTTTGAGGGATCGAGTTTCGGCGGGCGCTCGCTTATGATAGGCGCGGGGAATTCCGTTTTAACCGAGGGCGACTTTTCTGTTACGGATGCATCGGGCTTTTGCAGCAGGCTGTTGCTGACAGGCGATGTGTCAACTACATATGCGTCAGAACCGATCGGCATACGCGGCTCATGTTCGGTTTCGTTTTGCGCAGGATCGGCCGGAGCGATCGCAGGCGGGCTCGTTGTTGCGGCGAGCAAACTAAACGGAATCAAAAAAGAAAATATCAACGCGGCGGCAATCATTTTGTTTTTCATTTTGTTTTTCATTTTGCATCCTCCTTATCGTTTTGTTTTATCAAACGTAAAAAAAATTATTTTGTTGCAATTTGATTATAATATAGAAAATGTGATTGTCAATTTTTAATGAGCTCGCGTAAATTTTTCGTCTTTGACCGTAATATTCGCACACTATTCACACGGCATACGCCTTGTGTATGCCGGCTTCGATGCATACATTAAACGTATACTATTCACACGGCATACGCCGTGTTACAATAAAACTTCACAAATATTTTTTGTGCGGGAGGGGTTTGGAGCCTGTGGCAGCGGCAGACGGATACAAGTCGGGCAAAACAAAATCTGACAGGGACAGAGCGGCAAAAAAACCGTCGGCGATACGCAGCGAGATAAAATACATCATCGTTGCCGCCGCGGGCATACTGCTGTTCCTGTCCGTTTTTTTTACCGGAGCCATAGGCATCATCGGCGAAATTTTGCAAAGCCTCTCAATAGGTTTGTTCGGGCTCGGCGCGTACGTTCTGCCGTTCGCAGTACTGGGCGCCGCCGTATACGCGCTTGTTTCGGGCGGGATTGGAATAGGCCGCCCCATATTTATTAAGATTGGCATAATGTTTTGGTGCTTCATAGGTTTCGTGAATTT
>Ga0123353_10002968_pt1 | contig 21221 bp, 16 predicted proteins | sample TergutLab28metaG_3_FD_92763 | JGI IMG/M metagenome (GOLD analysis project Ga0123353, IMG submission 92763) | Labiotermes labralis P3 segment gut microbial communities from Petit-Saut dam, French Guiana - Lab288 P3 | ecosystem: Host-associated > Arthropoda: Insects > Digestive system > Gut ... | reverse complement strand
GGGGGGACTTGATGACAGCTCGCGTCTCGATGTTGTTGAAATCGCGCGCGTCCCTGACATGCTTCAGAGCTTTTTCCTTCCTGGTCGGGCTAAGAACTTACCAGTACTCCGATAGTAGTGCGAGAGGGATTGTCTGTTTTAGGACTGCTTGCGTATTCATCTGTTTCCAGTGTGTGATACCTGTGTGACGCGGTAATTGCTGTTTAAAGAAACCTTCGTTTAGTATATTTCCATGGGAAGAAACGCCTTCCATTTTATTAAAGCCACGAATCGTTTGTTGCTACTTCTGTGACTTGGAAAAACATTTTTTTACTTTTATTTTACTGATGTAGGCTACAGTACATTTACCCAGACCACAAGGAACAAAACTGCTATGTATTTCAATACCACGTCTTGACTTGTCTCAGATTGCTAAAGACCAGGCGCAATTACTCCGCTAGGGCAGTGTTCCATTAATTTCGCAAACTGCTTGCGGAGAGAACCTTCGGTGGGAGTAGGATTCTGTATTAAAGGGAAGGAAATTTGTAGTGCTGCTAGGAGTGTCTCGTAGCTCACCGGGGTAATAACGCCTGAAGAACATTGTGCCACTCTCTGAATTTCGGTGTTTGTTACGTGCCAGGATATCGCAGAAGTCTTATATTAAAGCAAAGCCATTTTCTTGAAATTTGTGAAAGGAACTTGAGTACATAATAGCTTAGGTCCCCGCCTCCAGCATTTCACTTGTACTGTGACATGACGTTTTTGTTAATTAGAGGGCTTGCTGCTGTGTGTTTCAAATTTAAGAAACAAAAATATCTTAAATTTGTCACCCCAGTAATACGGCTGAGCGTGTTGGCTCGTGAGTGTAACAGAGGTGTAGTGCATCAATTGATGTAGCCTTTGAGTGTGGTGTAGTATTTTGTGTGTAGTTACAGCTTTGGTACATAAGAAGGAATTAAGAATAAATATCATCTTAGATAGTTTTATTTACTCGTGGAAAATCCAGATACCGTAAGTTTGAAATTTAACGTAAACGTACTTTGCCTGTTGCTTGTTAACTATCTTGATGGAGCTGTGAGGAACTTGATATTTGGTCAAGACATTCGTCTCGTTATGTGGAATCTGTGAGAAGAGCTTGTCACTGGTACTTTTCTTTAGCCTGAATCTGTTGCTCGCCCACCATCCTGTTTCATCGAGACCCATTTCAGTATTGCCGTCCCGTCATTGTCTAGGCTTTCAAAGCGTATGAATTTCTCTTTTCTCTCATTTTATGTGTAAGACTAAGACCTATTTTGTCAAATGTATGTTGACATTCACAGTTGACAGTGGTTACGATTTTAAGCAGAAGAGGGAAGCCAGTTAACTGAAGTAGAAGATGTGCGCAAATCTGAATTCCGTTGCCCACATTTGCAAGAATTTGTTTGTAGCTTCCTGCCGTTAGGTAGTGTCATGGCTTCGTGTAAATTGTCGGTACAGCAACCGTCATTGTAGAACTTTTTGCATGTTCACATCATGTGAATTCAGTGATATTATGATAGCAGAGCGTCTTTTAAGGCCTGGATGTGTAAGAGTGGATCACAGCGAAATAAATACGTATACACATTTTAACACCGCTTGAATTTTTTCCTGGAATTTCGAGCGGGGTGATAAAATAAGACCCAACTGTGGCTAAACTCCTACCTCCTTCCTTAACTTTCAGAATGTAGAGTGCAGTGTTCTTAATACCAGTAAGTATTGCTTAAACTGATAGTGAGTTCCATTTTCGCGTTCATGCACGTTTAAAGCTGTCACACTTTATTACTTACTGAGTATGAACGAAATGGAGAAGTGAAGTAATGCATTCTAATCGGCCGCAAATGGACAGAATTTCACACGGTTTTATGCAGCACTGAGAACGGCCTTGTCACTCGGTTTAATTAAAATCTTATTTATATTTTATGCTGGTTTTCACGTCGTGTATTTTGAATGCATTGCGGCTGATAAAATTGGTGGTGACGTGTTGAAGCATCGGGTAACAGAAAAGTTTTTTACTGAATCACCAGAACTACCCGTCCTTTGCACACGATATTGTGGTTTTCCTCGTCGGTGTCGCAACGTGTAATAACCGCAATTGAAAAAGGAGTAGCTCTCGGAGTGAGAAATTATTGTACACTGCTCTTGTAATTTAAAGATAAATATTGGGAATCAGGATTCGAATTGAGTCCAGTAACTATCGAAGTAGTACCGGGTCGCTTTAACGGTAGAGCAAAAACACGCACTCACGCACGCACGCACACACATACAGAGTTAGGACTTTGACGTACAGTCGGAGCGTTGCAGTTTGTCCGGGGGTTTCTGTATTGTGTCAAGTACAGGGCGTGTGAGAGTTCATACTGTGTATCGTTATTTATTTGTGGTTTACTTAAAGATTATGTAGCATCGAAAGATCAAATGATAATAGAAAATAACTGGAAAAGGATATGGAAGGAAGTGGTCGTGGTCTACTTGAAGATAGTCTTGGTCTCTAATTGGCCTGGAAGGGCTGAAGAAAACTACAGATTAACTTCTCTGTCCCGGCCGAGATTTGAATAGGACACTCCAGAATACGAGGCACAAGCCTTACCATTTGAGCCAACATTGCTCTCACTATGCCCCCTTAACATTACACTCCCGATGACGCCTAGATATATAATACTTTTTTGCCCATTTCCTCTCATTCCCTTTGGTATATTCCGCATTACTAGACAGCGATCCGTTTACAACCGCGCGTATCTGAAGCGAAAACACTGTATAATCTGTGTTACCGAGCACACTCCAGAAATGAGTGTTCGCAAAACACTGGAGGTGGTCACATGTCCAGAACAGGTGGACTCTCCGCGGTGACGTAGCCGATGTTTTGTCAGTGTGCAGGTGCCATTTTTTGTATTGTTTTGGTACATGCGTCCTGAAATAAAAGTCAAGGTGCTGGTGTTCCGTATGTCCTGAAACGATAACGGTAGGCTGTCAGATTTTTATGAATAAATTTTAAATATTTATTGTGTTGTTGAGATATACATGTCGTAATTTTATAGATATTTGAATTACTTGTAGTTATATGGAAATGGCGTTTTTCTTTAAGCCCCCACCCCTAGAACACGTCATTCGCATTATCGACAACTCGTAAGGTGCCTGCTGTCACCTTAGTGTACTTTCGAATACTCGCCGTTTAGCTTCTGTACGTGCGTGGTAATAGACTATTTTTCACGTAATATCGGAGAAAAAATACCTGGTGCCGATAAATCAAGGAACGTGCTGACCGTGCCAAGTCTCCAGAAATAAATGAGGATTTTACTTGGGTAGTGCTGTTTTGGAAAGCCCATGAACCTAGACCTAGTTGCAGTGTGGTTCTGTGGTGGAATCATACACTGTGTAAATCCATATCATGTCTTACCAGTTCTGGGATGAAGGAAGTTCGCAGGGTATAACCATCTGATGTTATTGTTGTCAAAGAAGGAGATTACAAAGTCTCTCTTGCAGTATCTGTGGCTGTATATCAGCACAGGCGCGGAAGTTTTGCTTGTTAACATACCAGCGCAGATGGAGGGGAGCTTCTTCGTTCACAAAGAAATTTTCTCTTGCAGTTGAATCATTCTGATACAGCCCGAGAAATTAATCTCTCTCTTGCATCTCGTTCCTTGAATTGCTTCACAGTATGAATATTGTGCGGAAACAAGACCCAGCCCTTTTGAAGTACTCTGTAAACGGACTAATGGCTGAATCCAGGTCGGCCGGACAGGCGGCGAACAGATGTTTTTGGGACTTCTCCCGATTACCCCATTAATTGCTGCAGTAGTCTAAGATGTCCTCCCTGTCGGTGATTGAATGTGCTGTCTCAAGACAGTGCTTCCGTGCACACGAAATCAGTAAACATATCAGATAATTGTGCTTGTGCTAGGAACATCTTTTTGTCTTAATGCCCTGCATATTAACAGAATGGAGCCAGTTATGAAATAGAGCTGTGCATTTTTGGGCGCTTTCGAAACACTGCGAAAAGCGACTATTACCTTCGTCAAATCTGTCTTTCCGTCCGTCTGTCTGTCAGTCCGCTTGGAGCAACTCGGCTCCCACTCGACGAATTTCAATTAAATTTGATAATTTTTCGAAAATCTGTCGAGAGAGTTCAAGTTTCATTAAAATCTACAAGAATAGCGATTAGTTGCTTGAGGACCTCTGTACTTTTATGGTACCAGCTCGCTGAATTATTCTTAGAATGAGAAATGTTTCAGATGAAAGTTGTAGACAATATAAAACCACGCATTTTATGTTAAGTAACTATTAAAAAAATCGTGCCGCTTCTGGGATAATGCGAAAAAAAATTGGTAGACCCAGACAGGCTACAGATGCCGGGCTAGTTGCATGCTGTGTTACTAAGGCAGAAATACACTCACACCTTTATAATAGTTAATACTTATTGCTATTCCACGGCAACAGGGGTTACGCGAACGCCCGTCGTTGGTAGTTACGCGTGTATTGCCTGTCTGGTTTGTTCTACGCTCCAAGCTCCAGGACTCTGTGAAGACCGATGTGAAGATACTCAGCAGTCACCTGCAACAGAAATAGTATTGGTCGCATATAGACTGTGCTTTGCAAATTAAACACATCCTACATGATGTCGGAATGACACGTAGCAAGCTGCCAGTAGACGGTACTCACGGTTGTGGCTTTCCCGAAAATTCCACCATCATTCTGTGAGATACAGAGTACAGTGATATCTGGTCGGGTATGGTTTTGAGTTGGGCGTTCCATGTTTTGTGAACATGTACAGGTTATGCTCCTCATTATGTACGTAAGCCAACAAGAATTATATATACCATTGCCGCACCGTATTGTTGAACACAGCTGTTGGACAGTCACGCGTGTACCTGTGCCCCTGAGGACAACCGCAACATACGCCAGGTTTCCAAATTGAGATTAATAAGAACACTTCAAATTGCGACGCGAGGTCGGGTGTGGGAAAGCAAATGCTAACAGCCGGAGCTGCAAACCGACGCAGCTAGCAGGAATTTACGACCTTTGGTTGTGAATAAGTTATGGTGCATATGTTTCTTTACTTTAAAAATGGATTCGGACATAGGGAACATTTCCTGCCAGGCAGGGGAGATATTACCCTGCACTTCGTATCTGTTGCTTGCTGGGGCGGGGAGGGAGAATGGAAAAACAAAGGAGAAAGAGAAAAGGAGAACTTATAACGCGAATAGGGGGACGAGTGGGGAAGCCCTTAGTTCCTCTTGCTACTGCATTGTTACTTATGAATGGAGGCTGGAAGTATTTGGTGTTACAAGGAATCTGATAGAAAGGAATGCGAGTCTGTATAAGTACCCGTACACGTAGAAGTATTCGGGACTGATCAAACGTCCAGGTTAGGTTACGTTTAGGGAATAAGTATAAAGATGTGCTGTAGGTGGGTCGAACTGAACCGATACCAAAAATATGTCAAAACATGAAAAGGGTGCCCTTCAAGTAAGTCCGGACCCACGTCGGATGTTACACAAATGCACGCACGCACGCATTCACATATAGATAAAATAACAGTAATGCAAAATAAGCGAACAGAAAATTGTCAGTCAGCTGATTATGTGACCTTATAGTTAAAATTGCGTCAGAACAAAATTGTGATGCCGCTGAATGTCTAACGGGTTTGTTGTTACTTTGTTAAAAGACATTCCGTTGTGTGTGGAAGGGATTGCCAAAGACCTTCATAAAACACAACTATATTTATTTTGTAACGTATGTTGTTAATACTGAGGTGCATGTTTCGGCCCAAAATGGTGATCATCAGACTTTGTGTAATAACACAGAGGGTAAGAGGAAGTTGAAATGTTACGTGTACATTCTTGCTGTGAGTTCTCACAAAGTCTTTACAATTTTTAATTGTATTAAACTCGCACAAAGGAGAGTACAGTTACAGATTGTGAATGTCTTGTGAGATCTCACATATTCACGTTTGGTTCTGTTTTGTGTTGTGATACAAAGCCTGATGGTGGCCATTTTGAGCCGAAACATGCAGCTGATTGATAAAACGTATGTTACACAATAAATATATTTGTGTTTGATAGCGCGGTTTGTCAGTTAAACATTATTATTATTATCATTATACGATATGTATGTATCCTGTCACAAGCATTTCTTCCTGGTACTTCTCTGAACCAGCGGTGATCCCCACCGCTCAGGCTTCAAGCTTCACATTGCAGTACTTTCCGTATTATGTGTGATGTTCCAAGTATAGCTGTCTTTTGTAGTGAATGTATCGAGTGCTTTCCTGGTATAGTTTCCAAATTTTTCCTTAAGCTTCTCGTTACTATTCCAGTGGCTCCAATTATTACTGGTACAATCGTACATTTCAGGTTCCACATTCGCTGTATCTCTATACACAAACTTTATATTATATTATTATTATTGCTTTGTAATCGAACTCTGCAGCGTTAAGTTTTGTTTGGCCATGGTGGTGAAGTTTCATATTGCGGTCTCTTGGGCGGTGGCACAGTATAGTGTGATAGGCGGGCACTGATGTTTCGTGTGAACATTCTGTGTCCATCTGTAGCATATGCTACCCGGAAGATGTGGCAGCAAGTTCGTCCCAAACAGCAATGACCGTTTATAAACCACACGGCGGTACATCCCCGAAGTACACGGTCTTAACATTAGCCGCTGTTGAACCTGAGCCCCATGAAGGCAGTTCACTGTAGGGTCTGTGGATGTAAATTTATAAATGCCTATGTAAGGTACTCGGTAGGCCGTTGTCATAGATACCGCGGTTAGTTACCGGCCGGGATTCGCTCCCCAGGCAGTCCATGTTGGATTTGCGGTAGACGAAGTGGTACAGCGACTCGTTACTCCCCCGCCCGTTCTCAATGCCACCTGTGTTCGGAATTATTTATCTGAGTGCGCCCTTTGGAGACTGTTGTTCAAGGAGACGTGGTCACGTGCTACCGCAAGACTGGAAAATGATACATCGTGCGTGTAGCGTGTGTGATGAAATGGTAACAGATGCTGATTAACAGGAACAGCTGCGTTGCATTGTATATCAAGCGCAGTGTGTGCAGTGTTATGCGTACCTTGTCCTTGAGGCTACCCTGTTTCTTGCAGGGAATTCCGTCGTAAGGAAGATCAGTGAGCAAGAGTTGTAATAGTACCGGGATATGAGAATGAAACATAGAGGAGAGATATACAGTGAAGGGGGAAGAATCATAAAAATCAGTGGAGAAAGGGGGTGTGAGAGAATTAATCCGAATTCAGCCGAGTTGACCCGACGAGCAGAATGGATCCAGGAGTAGATCGATGGATGCGTGTAACCTGGGTGCGCTGGGCACACCAGACAACGTGTCTCTTTCTCCCTCTCTCTCTCTTTCTCCCTCCCCCCCTCACTGGGTCGACGCACCGAACTTTGGTCCTGCCGGGGGTGGGTTGTGTCCTGGAGCTGTATGGTACCAGTTGTGTGTTTGCCGCTAGCGCACAGGGTGCGTGACGTGTGTCAGTACCAGACCTGTCGATTGATGCTGTCTCTGTAACTCGTGAGTTCTCCTTTTTGCGGATGGACAGGCATTCATGTCAGTAAGTGTAACTTCCACATTGCAGTGCTGTTTGGTATATGAGGTACTCTGCCTGGGGAATGTTGAAATTGTTGTGTTCTGGAATGCCACGCCGTGTAGTTTTAATAAGCATGTTACCTATCTACCAAACTAAACGGCGTCACATTCCGGAATAACGTTAACATGTTAGAGTCGTGTTTGTGGATTGTTTCGTAAATGTAATGTTGACGTTTGCAATATTATTTGATATGCTCTGTTCTCATGGCGATGCATGTAAAGAATGTCTGGAATGGAACGTGTAGTTTGGTAGAATGGTACGCATATACCAAAGAGCACAGCTTGACATCCCTGACGAACTAATTTCAGTGCTGTAGTACTGTGTCTTGTAGATTAGGCTAGTTGTCTCTATTTGATAGTGCCCCGGCAGGCGCCCAGAGACGGAAGGTAGTGTGCATCCGTTATTGCAGGAGTGAAAAAGCACATCGGAGCTTTGACATTCGGTCTGCAGGTCTGTGACGGCCGTGTCGGCAACTTAGAGGGTACTTTGCGGGCTATTGTTAGCAAAATTTACGGTATATATATGGATGTTCGTCATCTAATCCTGTCATTTTGTACGTTGGTTCTGAATGTTCGTATTAAACACAGATGGATTTATTCGTTACATCATACCCCTAACGTTTTAAAGCCTACTGGTAACTATATGTGCCACCTGCTGTAACATTCAGAGACTCTTCCATTTGCGGACACCGTGTATGTGTTTGTTTCATATGGTTGTCCTAGTAAATAGCGGCAGAATTAACTGGTTGGTCTCTTTCATGGTTACAAATCATGTTCTTTCTGAGGTACGAACTGAATTTGTGTATACCATTAGATAAAATCGTTCTTCAGAGGGTTGAAACAAGTCATGTTTTATCTTTCACGAACTGTAATGTATTTGCATTTATTAAAATATTAGTCACTTTTGGTGTGTCATGTGATGGTCTGCGACGGGCAGCAGTAATTATACTTGTGTTGAGTGTGAGAGCAGCCACATAAACGAAACACGAGAATGCATACTTCAGATTCTTCGCAGAGTTGCTGAACATACTGTATCGGCAATGTAAGCCCTTGCAGAATCCCATGTGCTTAATCGCTTGTTGTAATATATGAGTGTTCTGTGGGTGACATATTGTATTCCACGTGGCAGGGATGGCCGTTTAAATGGTGGAGTAGAATGTCATATCTTGGCAGCCTACTAAACGTTCGTGCAGTCGGGTCCGGAATTACAAATTTTTTTTTTTAAATTTATTCCTCCGGTGTAGGTTGAAATTGCATGTGTGGAACTGCAGTCTCTCTCGATCCTCCGGATGACAGATGCATGTGGATTATTGGTGGAACGGTATCGGAAGATACCCGAAGTTATCGCCTAGAAACCTGCCCCATTATCGCGTCCACCACGGATATCATCTCGATCAACATTCGGGGACTACCGCCTACGAATTATGTTATGGAGCGTTTCGTTGTTCAGTCGAATTGCGCTGTCTTCCCATAGGATTGACACATTTCACTCGAATTTTGGGGATACTCGGTTCACGTTCCGGCTTGGGACTCTTATTTTCGAGAAAGTTTGTCGTTTTCTTCGTTGAAGTTGTGCGCAGTAAATCGTATCGCTTCCTTCCACATACCAGATATTTCGTCATTCCTAGCCATACTCCGATATCGCATTCACCGGCTCTAAACTTCAGTTACACGGGTTGCGAAATAACCTAAGTAATGTTTGATGCTGTAACCATTATGATCACGTTAATTGTATCGGTCCGTCGTATTTTTACTTTGTCGTAGTTCGGAACTAGATCTTTCTCTAAACATTGTTTGAATAAATATTTGCGTTCCATTTTAGCACCTTGTGTTTTAGGTTTTTGTATTTGTTGATGGCATGAGTTGGACTATTTGAAATGAATTTAATGGTATAATCGTCTGACAGTGGCGTAAAAATTTCTAATTCCAATTGCATTGTAACGTGTACGGCCATAGGATCAGCTGTCTGTAACTACTGAAGTTCCCCCTAGAACAGGCCACGAAGCCCAAGAAGGGGAGTAAAGGTATAGCTCTGCTCTTTCTTTAACCTCGGCGCTCGATGTGGGTGAGTGGTCACCGCCGTACCGCTGCCGCTTTACCCGCGGGAAAGACCCGGTACCCATTTTAGAGGAGGCATCTGTAACTATTACAAAACTCATGTAGTTGGTGGTAACATTGCACAGTAGTCTGAGGTAAAAATTTGCAAGAAATGCACAAGTACTTGGAGGTTACAGGGGTTTTTTGCGTTGCATTTTGTGACGCCATCTTTTGAATATTAGGATGAGTGAATAATCGTGTTCCGGAAAGATGGTGAAGGACGCGGTTGTGGCGTAATCGAGATACTGTTCTGCCGGCATCTACGTGAAGCAGCTAAGGGAAACCACGGAAAACTTCAAAAGAGCCGGTGTCTGCCCGAGGTTGGGACCAGGCACTTCCAGAATGCGGGAATTCAAGTTGGTGTAACATCAGTCGAGTGATAATTGCAAGAACTCCTACTGTTTGCCGTCTCCTACGTATAGAACAAAGGAAAGACACTTGTCACTCCACTGTATGCCACCATTGGTTCGTACAGCTGTAGTGAATTGTTTCTGACCCATCACTAAGCTGACATCTTACAACCGCTGTTGACATAAGGCACAAGGCTGTGTCAAGAACTTGCATGACCGGCATTGTGCCAGTTCAACAGTTCGTCAGCCTATTGGCAACAGTCTGTTCTAATGTAGGCCTATTTCAAGTATGTCTGTGTCCCGGCAGTGCTTGTCGATAAGTAGTCTTCTGGGATATAAAGCCGTGTGGTTGGTTGGCAAAGTAAGGACGTTTCGGAGGGACCTGCTGCCTTTATCTTAATCTGCCTTAAAGATGGGGGCAATAGGATCCACATAAATTATTGTACACATCTACAGAACTATACAGCTTCACATCTTAGAAGCCTGCAACGTTAATTTATAAACGACATTTATGGATCATAACATTGTGTTTGAACGAATATAAGTTCTGTCTTGTGTTTATGGACATGTGTGATATTCATATCTCCTTAATATTTATTCTGTGGCGCTGCGGCCCAACGCGGGCCATGGCTTCCTCATTATTGAGTTTTCTAGATCACACACAACGACGCACCACAGTCGGTAGGACTCCTCTGGACGATTGATCAGCTCGTCGCAGAGACATCTACCTGACAACACAACACTCACAACAGACAGACATCCATGCCCCCGGTAGGATTCGAACCCACGCTCTCAGCAGGCGAGCGGCCGCACACCTACGCCGTACACCGCACGGCTACTGGGACCGGCCATATCTCCTTAATGCCCAACTAATTAGTGGATATTTTTTTCTTGTGGCGCTGCGGCCCAACGCGGGCCATGGCTTCCTCATTCATGAGGTTTCTAGATCACACACAACGACGCATCACAGTCGGTAGGACTTCTCTGGACGAGTGATCAGCTCGTCGCAGAGACCTCTACCTGACAACACACAACACTCACAACAGACAGACATCCATGCCCCCGGTGGGATTCGAACCCACAATCGCAGCAGGCGAGCGGCCGCAGACCTACGCCTTAGACCGCGCGGCTACGGGGACCGGCAATTAGTGGATATTATTTCGTAGAATTTTAATTACTGTACTGAAAGTTGTCACACCAGAAGCACTGTATAGGAAGACATAACTACATACGCAATTTTGTACACGGTGCGCGTTTGTGAAAAGGAAGTACGAACAGGATTTTATGTCAGATTACTTCGTATATTGTTGCATGAAATCAACGGTATTATAATTTTATTTTTTCTCCCTGAAGATGGTTTGATGGGGACGGAAACATGTTGGATTATCGAAGCATATTGTGTGAACTTTGATGGTCGATTTTATGAAGGGAACTTGAAGTCAGTTTGAAACATTCCAATTGAGTTTGGTGCGTGTGTTTAGTCATTTCTCATTTACTTCAAAGTCACTTCCAAATTATAGAAGAATGAATGAAAAAGGCACTTACGGTTTGATGACACTCACTGTTTACTGTTGCAGTATTACTGTTTGTGACATTTGAATTCAAGGGCAATGAAACATGATGCTGCCTGCCTTAACTGCAGAACGCTAATCACCGTTCGTAGTTCCATTGTTGCAGAAATGGCCCTCTTGCATTTTATCTGTATTGTTCGTCACGACCTGGCGACTAACCCTAGGGGACTCAGTTAAATGTGGAAGGAAATTTATCATTAAATTAAATCTGTCATGGGGCCTTCACAGTTTTCCTTGATTACATTGTATACAGACTCTGCCTGACGTTACATGTCTTCTATACTGAAAGCCATACGTCCGTCCTTTGAATGTATACAGCACCACGTTTGGCTTTGTAATTTGTATTGTCAGTTTAGCGTTTGAGAACTCTGTTACATTTCCTGAGGCTTATTTCAACATATAGATCGTGCACTTTACCATTTGAATATTAAGGTAAATATCGTTGGCTGAGGAGGTATGTTCTGTCTTATAGTTCGAAAAGTGTGAGACCTTGCGTTCTCAGGTTGCAGATGGAGGAACTGTTTCCAATATAGAGGGTAACTGCAAATATATTGAATAAGCAGTCCCGGACAGCCGACAAGGGGTGGTCCTCCAGCTTTTGGGTTGGGCGAAATGCTAACGACTCTTCACTGTAAAAGCTTATCTTATTACGAACCGTTTACAAAGAAAGCCTTGGACCTGGACTGATATTTTGGTACGACCTAAGCAACGAAAAAGAGATATGAGATTTGGTACTTGGAATGTTAGGAGCCAGTGTTGCCCAGGTTCACTTACAGCAGCAGGCAGGGAATTAGCAAGATGTAAATTAGATTTAGTGGGTGTGCAGGAGGTTAGGTGGGATATAGAGGGCAAGGTGAGAGCAGGGGATTATAATTTTTTCTGTAGAAAAGAAACGAAAATCATCAATTGGGAACAGTATTTTTCGTACCCCACAGAACAGTATTAGCAGTTAAGATAGTAGAATTGTTAGCGATATAATGTCATATATAGTTCTGAGAGGTCGCTGGTGTAATGTCATTGTTCTGAATGTGCATGAGCCAAGTGAGGATAAAAGTGATGATTCAAAAGACAGTTTTTTTTTTTACGCACTACAGCAGGTTTTTGAGCATTTTTCTAAGTTCCATTTGAAAATCCTGTTAGATATTAATGCAACAGTGGGGAGAGAGAATATTTCAAACCGACAATTGGGAATGGGAGTCTACATGAGAATAGTAATGATAATAATGTTAGAATAGTAAATTTTGAAACTTAAAAAAATCTAGTTGCCAAGAACACGATATTCCCACATCGAAATATTCATACGTACACCTAGACCTCCCATGATGGGAAGATTCACAACCAGATTGATCACATATTGGTATGGAGGAGATTGCATTTGATATACTCTATGTACGATCTGTGAGGGGAGCTGACTGTGATACTGACCACTATCTGGTGGTTGCAAACGTTAGGAAAGATGGGCGGTAAGTAAATAAGCAGCACAGAAGTTGGATGGGGAAAGATTTAATCTCAGGAAGTTAAGTGAGCTGGACGTTAGGAAACATCAGATTGAGATTTCAAATGGGTTTGCAGCTTTTGAGAACTGGAATGAAAGCGAGGACATAAATAGGGCTTGTGAGAACATTAAACAGTATATAAAAACTTCATCTAAAGATAGTCTAGTTCTGTAGGAATTGATGCAACATAAACCATGGTTTGATGAAGGATTCTTAGGTTTTTTAAATTATAGGAAGCATGCTAATATGCAGTGGTTACAGGAACCAAGCCAAAGCAATGTAGATAGTCTAAATAATGTTAGATGTGAAGCTAGTAGACGTTGCAGGAATACAAAGAAGGAATATCTGAAAGCTAATATTGATGAACTTGAAACTAACAGTAAGATCAAAAACATCAGAGACTTGTGTAAGGGCATTGGTGATTTTAAGAAGGGTTGCCTGCCTAGAACTAATATACTAAGGGATGAGAAGAGTGATTTGGTCACTGAGTGCCACAGTATCTTTGCTAGGTGGAGGAACTATTTCTCTCAGCTATTCAGTGTACATGGGGTTAGTAAGGTAAGGCAGACAGACATATATACAGCAGAACGACTTGTGCCTGAGCCAAGTGCCTTTGAGGTTGAGATGGCTATTGAAAAGCTAAAAGAACACACATCACCGGGTATTGATGAAATCCCTGCAGAACTGATTAAGGCAGGGGGTAGAATAAATCGCTGTGAGATCCATAAACTTGTTAATTCTATTTGGAGTAAGGAGGAATTGCCTGAGGAGTGGAAGGAGTCGATCATAATACTTGTCTATAAAAAGGGTGATAAAACAGATTGTAGTGATTATAGAAGCATATCACTTTTACCAACTATGCTCAAAATTTTATCCAACATCCTGCTGTCAAGGTTAACTCCACATGCAGAGGAAATTATTGGGGTTCATCAGTGTGGATTTCGACGCAACAGATCAACTACTGATCATATATTCTTCATTCATCAAGTACTTGGGGAAAAACTGGGAATACAATTAAGCAGTTCACCAGCTCTTTATAGACTTCAAGAAAGCTTATGATTCAGTTAGGTGGGAGGTAATGTATAATATTCTCATTGAGTTTGGTATCCCCATGAAAGTGGTAAGGCTAATAAAAATGTGTCTGAAAGATATCTTTAGCAGAGTCGGGGTAGGCAAGCATTTGTCTGAAGGGCTTTCTATTAGGAAATGGTTTGAAACAAGGAGATGCTCTATCGCCATTGCTTGTCAACTTTGCTTTAGAGTACGCCATTAGGAGGGTTCAGGTAAACCAGATTGGCTTGAAATTAAATGGTACACATTAGCTTCTGGTTTATGCTGATGATGTTAATATATTGGGAGGAAGCGTACGTACTATAAAGAAAAATTCGGACGCTCTAGTAGTTGTTAACAAGGAGATTAAACTGGAAGTAAATGCTGACTAAGTACATGGTCATGTTTCGAGAACAGGATGCAGGACGAAGTCACTTTATAAAGACTGAAAATCGTTCCTTTGAAAGTGTGGACGAGTTCGGATATTTGGGAACAAGCTTAACACATCAAAATTTTATTCAGGGAGAAATTAAGGGCAGACCGAAGATAGGGGAATGCTTGCTATCATACGGTGAAGAATCTTTTGTCTTCCACTTTCCTATCCAAAAATTTAAAGATTAAGATACGCAGAACTATAATTTTTCTTGTTGTTGTGTATGAGTGTTGAACTTGGTCGCTCACATTGAGGGAGGAGCGGAGGCTGAGGATGTTTGAGAATAGGGTGCTGAGGAGAATATTTGGGCCCAAGAGGGACGAGGTAACAGGAATTGGGGTAAACTACATACTGAGGAGCTTAATGATATGCACCCCTCACCAGATATGCTTCGGGCGAGAAAATCGAGAAGAATGAAATGGCCGGTGTATGTAGCATGTATGGTGAGAGGAGAGGTTTATGCAGGTTGTTGGTGGGAAACCTGAGGGAAAGAGACTACTTGGAAGACCCAGACGTAGATGGGACTTTAATATTAAGATGGATATTCCTGAAGTTTGGTGTAGTTGCCTGGACTATATCGAGCTGGTTCATGATAGGGACAGGTGGCGGGCACTTGTGAATGCGGTAATGAGCCTTCCGGTTCCATAAAATGTGGGAAATTTCTTGATTGGCTGAGAACCGGTTGGCTGCTCAAGAGGGACTCTGCTCCATGGAGTATTGTGAGTAAGTAAGTAAGTGTGAGATCTGCGTTCTTTTGCGAGGATACGCAGGGTTGATCGTTGGTGAGTTACAGACCTTTCGGAACAACCTGTAGTTTTCATCTTCACGGGTCAAACAGTCTAAGATAGGTGTGTAAAAGTAAGGCTGTACACTAATCACAGACAAGGTAAAGTTTTCTGTGTGCTGACTTAGCCTGTCGTAATTAAACCTATTGGTGAATTGTTTATGGCACTGGATGGAGCTGAATGATGTGCCGCACCCTTCAGCCAGAGCCTCTGATGCTGACTGGGTAAGGAGTCGAATGGTGTCTAGAGCCAGTCTTGATGAGATGAAAAAGATAGTATTCTACCGCCGCCTGAATCGAATGCCAGTTTTCCAGCCTCCCAATCACTATACAGTCATGCGCCGCATGGCGACGTTTCGGTCAACGACGGACCGCAAATACGACTGTGGTCCCATAGGATTATAATATTATAATACAATATTATGATCTTATATTATAATGCCATTATAATTGCCTACAGTATTCAGTACAATAGCATGCTGTACAGGTTTGTGGCCTAGGAGCAAGAGGTTATACCATATAGATTACGTGTGTAGAAGGCTATACTATCTAGGTTTGTGTAAGTACACTATATGACGTTCGCAGAACGACGAAATCGCCTAACGACGCATTTTTCGGAACGTATCCCCGTCGTTAATCGACGCATGACCACTGATTTACGCACGCACAGTAGTGATGCCTCAGGTTTATACACATTAGCCATATAAGTAAACTGAGAAGTAGCCCTTTTGACTGAACGAAACGTGAATTATCGATTAGGAAACAAGAAATGAATATAGACTTGTGTGTGATGTTTAGGGATAAACATCCTTGGGAGACCCACCATTTATTACTAAGGGAATAACACCGTGACGTTACAGTTGGCTGTGCGATTAATCAAGCACAACGTCGTTGGAGGAATGGAAGTAGGCCTGCGCATATACTGAACTTCGGCATTAGGCGAGTGGTCAGCTTCACTTCTGCGGCCACTGTATTCCCGGGAAAATAACCCTTCCCCCGTAGCCATTACATATGAGGCTAAGCTGGCCCGCAGAGCTGGTTTGGACGAATTGCAGATGAAAAATTCTTTTTAAGCGCAATAGTGTATTCGCCGAAAGCACCATTTAGCTTCGTCATATCCATCCGTCCGTCCGCGTGTGTCTGCGTGGCTAACACTGGGCGGACTTCTGTGAAATTTGATATTGGGACTTCTGTGAAAAATATGTCGAGAAACTCCAAATTTGTTTAAAATTGGACAAATATATCGGGGACTTCACTTGAAGATGTAATTAAGTTTCATTGTTGACAGCGACATGAAATTTGCCATAAAAGCATTTCTTTGTTCAAAATTCCGTATTTTTATATTGTTGATAGTGCCATTTAGGTTAATTCACACAGAAGACAGTGTTGCGTTTCCACTACAACAGTGGTTTCGCTACCGCTACACAGTGCTACGTTATACGTACATTACATTAGCTTCGTCATGTCTGTCTGTCTGTCCATCCGCCCGTATGGAACACCTCGGCTCCCACTGGACGGAAGTTTAATATTTGAGTGTTTTTAGAAAAATCTGTCTATAAATTTCTTCGTTAAAATCTGATAAAGAGTAACGGGTACTTTACTTCAATACCAATCTATATTTTGATCACAACTCCCTCAGTTCTTAGGATGAGAAATGTTTACAAACGCTGTTGATAAAATCAAAACACGCATTTTATTTTAAAAAACTTTACTCCGAAAATCCTACAGTTTAGGAGATAATTGGGAAAAATATTGTACGAGAGGCGGCTAGGCTACAGATGACAAAAAAATACGGCTTATGCGCATTGCATGCTGGATACCTAAGGCACACACACACAAACACAAACACACACGCACACACACACACACACACACACTCTCTCTCTCCCTCTCTCTCTCTCTCACAGGTTGTGTAATATTGCGTTTCCACTGCGCCTCAGGGTTACGTTTTACGTAAATTGTCTGTCTTGTTACGTTTTTGGTATGCCAGAGTAATGATTACGGACTTCTTTCTACGAAGAGATTGTATGTTATTTTGTTGAACGAAAATGCTCAAGATAAATAATATCTGAGAAATGATCATTTCATCACGGAAAGTACAAAATAAACGTACTGTGTAGAGAAAGTGGAGGATGCTGTCGGATACTCTCCTACTTTACGAACGAAAATGGACAAAGGTTTGTAAATTTTTAACGTATAAGCAATAGCGCAAGATAAGAATTGGGGGATATTTTTACAGTAACCGCGAGTTAACCGAGGATATGTGGTAATGTGACTGTCTTTATAGCCAGGAAATTTAGAATGAAGAAATTAGTTTGTGATTATCATACTGAGCTTTCAGTCTAGTAATGTATTTTGTCTTATGGGAAAGTCGCCTAATATGGGGAGGTTTTTTTAAACTGCTATTAAACTTAGGAAAATGTTGTAAAACTTTTCAAAACACAAACATAACTTTATGCGTTTAATGAAGAGACAGTTGGTACATAAACATCATATATAATGAAAAGAAAAATGGGTGTAAAATTCGTTTCCGTAAAAGCTTCATCTCCCCAAATTAGGCGCACACGTGTTCCTAATTTGGGGAGGTGAATAATTTACGAAGAAAGCACAAAGAATAGTTACAAAACACACAAAAAAATACAAATATGAAGGATACAAGCTAAGAACAAAAGAGTGTTTATCCCTGACAGGTTCACAAACAAAATCTTCCTCCATACTAGCACAAAGTGTGTGCGCCCCTCTGACACGTTTCGCACATCGTATCTAGTCTTGTCCATTGTGGTCTTCAGAGAAACGACCAGCACAGAACATACAATCGGCGTCTTGTTCCTCATCTTCTTCCGTCGAATCGTCAGCGAAAGGAACAGCTAGGTTAGTGTCCGAATCTGATGAGGTATCAGACTGGGTTTGATCCCGGCAAACACTTCTCTTCCGTCTTTTTGAAGGACCAAGAAGAGCATTCGACGCAAGTCGACTGGTTTTGGATTTAGTGGCCTGTTTTGTTTTCTTTTTTCTGAGTTGCCTCAACAATTTTTCATAAGGTGAACTTATTATTTTCTTTGTTGTTCCACCACGAGGATTTGGTTCAGGTTTGGCACAGGGCTGATATCTGATGATCGGAGAGCCTCAGCAGAAGTGAATGGCGAAAAATTAGCAGAACTGAATGATGGCTGATAGCTGGTCTTTACCAAAGCGGGATGGTTCACAGGATCAGCATCTTTGTCCTCTGAGGACAGAGGGAAATCATATGGTCTGAAGGTGTTCGTGTCTCAAGGAAAGCGGCCTGTCACCCGGAAGCCATTAGGCGCTATTTCGCCTGTTCCAGCTCGCTTTTATGCATTTCCGAATAGTTCGCCAATTTGGTAGACAGTGGCAACTCGCCCTGGGCGTGAACGGAACTATTTTTCAATTTCTTGGCGATAGAATGTTTCAGGGGCCCCATGAAAGCTTTATCCAAGGGTTGCATTTTGTGGTTGCTGTAAGGTGGGAGGCAAATGATGTCAGCATGATTCTCACGAGCTAAAGTAATAACATCCAGGTTCCTGGTGTGTGAATAGTGCCCGTCCAGTACTAAGATAACAGGATCGGCTTTGTATGTTTGATGAAATGAAGAAACCACTGGGAAAAAAAAAATCTCACTCTTTATCTACCCCGAGGGATGGCACGCATGGATTGATCCAGGCGGTTCGCTATTCATCAGTTCTTGTTTCATATTTTTTCTTGGAAATACAAGTAACGGAGGAATGAAGTGTCCAGTTGGACTCATACGGTTTCGTAGATTTAAAAAAACTCAGCTACTGATTCAGGAGTGAAACCCCTCGCTCTTGAGAGAGAAAGACCTTCAGGGGTTCTAACTGAAATTTGTGGATGACGATGTAGGAAAATTTTCAACCATTTCCTTCCAGCCTTTCATTCCTCTTGCAAAATTGGTTTTTAATTCTGTTTCTTACAGCAAGTTGGTAAGCGAGACGCATGACATCTGCCATTGTCAAGCCAAAAAAACTTTCCTTCCATCAAAAGACAGTGCTTAGCCAGATCATTTTCTGCTTCACAAGGAAGAACTTGCTTCATACCCAGTTTTGTTTTTACTGTTTCACTTGAGCTTTTCTGCCGGTCTTTAACATAACGCTCCAGTGCTGTTTGTGGTACGTTGAAAACTGTGGATGATTTGCAGCTGCCCATTTCCTTGTTCCTCATAGCCTCAATAGCTGCCTTCATTCTTTCGTGGTCCCATTTTTTCCTTTGAGCCATTTGTAATATATAACCCAGAAGCAATAATTCATGAGGTACTGACTTCCTAATATGGGGAGCCGCATATTAGGCTCTTCACACCTCCTCATAATAGGCGCAAACAGGTGCTCGAGAAAGAGGACGAATAAAACAGGACATAAAATTGTACCTATGAAACAAAGCCAGGGTTTAAGATTGCACTTAACAGAGAACTGCGCATCAAACTAATTCAGAAAAATAGCTTATCTTCAACGGCTATGAGTCACAGTTTAGCGATAAGCAAAAATTTCACAGCGCACCAAAACCAAGACGCCCACTCAGTGCTGAAGTCCTGGGCAACTGACCGTTTGTACTGTGATTACAAAGAACGGCCTCATGTGCTTGATGATCTACATGCGTAAGCAGAGAGCGCAGCGCCTCCTGGTATGAAATAATGCTCCTCCGCATATTAGGAAACTTCCCCATATTAGGCGACTTTCCTCTACATCAGTAATTCTATACGTATAAGACAATAGTAAGTGACGGATTAAAAGGAGTATCGGAAAACCAGCCTACAGTATTTTTAAGAGGCTGTGAATACAGAACTTTTCATTTATTAGAGGCACTTGTATATAGACGTTAATAACGTGTGTAGGCATTATTCTCTGCCCTTCACATTCTTTATGGCACTAATTGTCACACATAAATCACTGCTCCGTTCTCCGCTTGCATATCATCAGATTGCTTTCCTTAGCACTGTACATACATTGCATTGTGGCTATGATTATTATTTTCTCGCATCATATCGGCTTAATACTCATTGCCTTAGAAACTTTCGATTCTTCCATCGCAGTTTGTTTGGTTCGTTTTTCCTGTTTGCCATTCTGAAATAACTTTTGCCTCTTCAAAGATTCTTTTCATTGTCTGCTGTGCCGATTCCAGTGGCCGCACGGTCTAAGGCTTAGGTCTGCGGCCGTTCGCCTGCTGGGATTGTGGGTTCGAATCCCACCGGGGGCATGGACGTTTGTGTGTTGTGAGTGCTGTGTTTGTTGTCAGGTAGAGATCTCTGTGACGAGCTGGCCCCTCGTCCAGGGAAGTCCTACCGACTGTGGTGCGTCTTTGTGTGTAACTTCGAAACCTTATGAGTGAGGAGCCAGAATAAAGCAGGCTGAACCGTTGGGCGACGCCTGCAGCAAATAGACAACGTAGCAATTTAGGTCAGAATAGAATACATAGTTAATCTCCTAAGACTAGGTGGTATCGTGAATAATAGAGGAAAAAAGAAAGAAAAAAAGATTGGCTGCTGTACAGGTAACTTATCGTTTCAACGGAACTTACTTTTTAAATCATAAAAGATGTTATTGTTTGAGGCAATACAAAGTCTGTCGACGTTCTTCTGTGGACCATTTAATGAAAGCGTCAAATTTGAGGCGGACTTGCGGACAGAGCTATGTACATATAACTGCAGAACTGCAAGAACAATTTGACGACACGTGTGGTTTTGTGCGTTCTTTTTGTGCGGGTGTCATTCTTTCACAATAGTTCTTCTCTTCTGTTGGTGCATCGAAATGAAAGTCTTCAAAAGTGTCCGTGCTTAGGGAATACAGGCTGGCGGCGCCGGCACGTCTTGTATCAGTTTTTACTATTT